>MLJW01000038.1_pt1 | contig 190710 bp, 162 predicted proteins | sample 888231 | NCBI WGS metagenome assembly MLJW01 (sample SAMN05788063, study PRJNA343431) | mine drainage metagenome | isolation source: sample collected from the inflow into an acid mine drainage treatment plant... | place: Germany: Lusatia, lignite mining district | reverse complement strand
CCCTGTAATAGCGCCAGCATTTGCTCGCGCGTGCTTTTTGATTCGGTCATGTCCTTTTTCGGACGGGTCATGGTTCTTCCTTCGTTTGGTGGTTTTTGGCTTAAGCACCTAACCACCTACCATGATCCGTCTTTTTGCTGAAGTTTTCGGACACTACCCGATCTGACCTGCGGCGGCTGGTTTCGGCGCGCTGAGCCTTGTCTGAAATAGTAGGGTCGGCAGTCCTTCGCCGACCGCTCCCCCCCCCGAAATCGCGGCGGGCTCCGTCTGCAAGGCCCTCTGGCCGCCCACTCGACCGTCCTCTGACCTCTGACCTCTGACTTCTGACTTCTGGCCTCCCCGCTCACTGCAGCTGTTTCGCCCACTGGCGGGCGTAGGCGCCGTCGCGGGCGAGGAGCTCGGTATGGGAGCCGATCTCGGCGATGCGTCCGTGCTCCAGCACGACGATGCGATTGGCGCTTCGGACCGTCGAGAGCCGGTGCGCCACCACGAAGGTCGTGCGCCCCTTCATCAGGCGGTCGAGAGCCTCGCGCACGAGGGACTCGCTCTCCGCGTCGAGCGCGGAGGTGGCCTCGTCGAGCAGCAGGACGCGCGGGTCGCGGATCAAGGCGCGGGCAATCGCGAGGCGCTGTTTCTGACCGCCGGACAGCCGCGCGCCGCGCTCGCCCATCCGGGTGTCGAGGCGATCGGGCAGGGCATTCACGAAGTCGGCCGCATTGGCGTCGCGCAGGGCCTGCAGGAGGAGTTCGTCGGTGACCCTTCGCATCCCGTAGCCGATGTTCTGGCGCACGGTGCCGTCGAAGAAAATCGATTCCTGGGGCACGACCGACAGGAAGCGGCGGTAGGTGCGCAGGTCGAGCGTCTCCATGTCGCGTCCGTCGAGCAGGATCCTCCCCGAGGTCGGTCGGATGAAGCCGATGATGAGGCTCAGGAGCGTGGACTTGCCCGCGCCGGACGGGCCGACGAAGGCGATGGTCTCGCCGGGCGCGACGTCGAGGTTGAAATCGTGCACTGCGGCGGAGTCGGAATTTGGATACTGAAATCCGACGTTGTCGAATCGGAGGCTGCCGCGCACGGAGGTCAGGACCACCTTCTCGTCGTTGTGCTCGATGTCCGGGCATTGCAGGACCTCGCCGATGGAGTGGATCGACTCGAAGCCGCTGCTCACGATCGGGGTGAGGTTGCTCAGGGACATGACGGAGCCCGTGAGGGTCGCGAAGTAGCTGCCGAGCATCACGACGGTTCCGGCGGTGATGTGCGCGTAGCCCTTGTAGGAGGCCCAGACCGCGGTCACGAGGCAGCCCGCCTGGAAGACATTGAAGGCGGCCCAATTCAGGGAGCCGAACAGCGCGTTCACGGAATCGACCCGCAGGCCCGTGCTTTGCACGTCGGTGAGACTGGCGCTGACGCGCGTGAGCTCGTCCTGCTCGAGCCCGTGCGCCCGGGTGATCGTCATCAGCTGGGTCATCTCGTTGACGCGCGCGGCCATCTTTTCCACAGCCTCGCGATACTCGCGGTTGCGGGCACTGATCTTGGCGCGCAGGACCTTGAGCAGTATCACGGAAACGGGTACGACGGAGACGAAGAAGAGCACGAAGACGGGCGCCTCGATCAGGGTGATGACGATGGCGCCGGCGATGTTGCAGACCGCCATGAGCCCGTTGTCGAAAGTCTGCCGGACCATCTGCTCGAGCGTCTCGACGTCGCGCAGCACCTTGTTCTGGATGATGCCCGCGTTTTTCCGCGAGTAGTAGCCGATGGAGAGGTGCTGCAGCCGGCGGCAGATCGAGGAGCGCAGGCGCGTCTCGACGTCGCGTATCGCCCGGCTGATGTACCGCACGTACAGCGTGTGCATGGGCACATTGAGCAGCAGCAGCACGGCGAGCATGCCGGCGTTGAGCCACAGCTGCTGGAGCGGCTTGTGGAGGACGAGGACGTCGATGATCTTCGCGGTGAAGTAGGGCAGCAGCCAGGCGGGGCTGTGCTTCACCACGTAGAAGGCGCCCGCGAGGGCGATCCGCCACCGTTCGGGGCGGTAAAGGTAATTGAGCGTCCGGAGGGGGTGTTCGCCCTCGTAGCGGTGTTCGAGCGGGTGGACGGTTTCCATGGGGGGCGCTAGGCGGCGCGCGCGAGCTTCGACGCCGGACGGTGAGGTCGCGGAGATGCATCTGGACCAGGGCGGATCCCTTGGGCAATTGCGTTCATGGCCGAAAGTCGGGGGAAAACGCGGACGAACGATGGCTGGCGGTCGGTGCGGTTCAAGAGCCGCGTGGAGCCTGCCTGTCCGATCATTAGAGGGCACGCCCAAACTTGGCGTTATCGATGAGGGCCTGAACTGGATCTGACGAAGGTAACGAAGCGTTCAGAGGCGGATAGATCATGCCGCATCGCATGGTAGGGCCCGACCTCCGGGCGGGCCGGGATTGGGGAATTGTGGATCGATTCGGAGTGCGGAGACTCGGCTCCGCCTTGGGACGCGAGGCTGGACTCGCGCCCGCCGCGGGCGGTCAGGCCCGCCCGCCGATGGCGGTGTCGGGCCACCGCACTCCACATCGGACAGCGGATTGCCGCTCCGCCGCGAATCCGACGCAGCGGCTGCGCTTTCATGGAGATCCGGTGCGACCAAAACTCCCGCTCATAAAATCGCGCTTCGTTTCCTTCTGTCCACCGTGTCTTTTGGGTCTATATATCAATGACTTTCGATCCACTTACCTCATGAGCACAAAACTGACCTGGGGCATACTTGGCACGGGGCGAATCGCAGGCACGTTTGCGGAGGGGCTGGCGCGCAGCCGCACCGGCACGCTGGTGTCGGTGGCGAGCCGGGACCAGGGGAAGGCGAACGCCTTTGCCGCGAAGCACGGGGCGGCTCATGCGCACGGGACCTACGAGGCGCTGCTCGACGATCCTGATGTCGCTGCGGTGTATATCGCGACGCCGCATCCGGCGCATGTGGAGTGGGCCGAGAAGGCGGCGGCGCGCGGCAAGCACGTGCTGTGCGAAAAGCCGGTGGGCCTGAATCTGGTGGAGGCGCGTGCGGCGATCGAGGCGTGCCGCCTGACGGGCGTGTTGTTCATGGAGGCCTACATGTACCGATGCCATCCGCAGACTGTGCGAATCGCGGAGCTCGTTCGCTCGGGGGCGCTGGGCAAGATCGGGCTGATCCAGGGAACGTTCAGCTTCCAGCGCCCGTACCTGCCGAATCACCGGCTTTACGACAAGAAGCTGGGCGGCGGAGGAATCCTCGACGTCGGCGGTTATCCGGTCTCAATGGCCCGACTCGTGGCGGGTGCGGCGGTCAACCGGCCGTTTCTCAATCCGCATCATGTGGACGGCGCCGGGCATCTGCATCCGGAGAGCGGCGTGGACGTCTATGCGGCGGCGACGCTCGGATTTGCCAACGACATCGTGGCTCAGGTATCGGCGGGCATTGACCTGCGGCAAGAGTCGGTGGTGCGCATTTACGGGTCGGAGGGCTGGCTGCTCGTGCCGGAGCCGTTCGTGGTGGGCATCGACGGCGGGGAGTCGAGCCTCCTGTTGCATCGCAACGGCTCGCCCGAGCCAGAGCGCATCGTCGTGCACGCCGGCCCGCTTTACGCGATGGAGGCGGACGCCTTTGCGGACGCGCTCTGGGCGGGGCTGTCGGAGGTGCCGGTCATGAGTCCGGCCGACACACTCGGCAACATGGACACCCTCGACCGCTGGCGGGCCGCGATCGGCCTGCACTATCCGGGCGAGGGAAGGTCGAACTCCGATTGAACGGAGAAACCCGCAGCTGAACCACGGAGGCACAAAGATCACGGAGAAACGCGAAAGCGCGATCGCCTCCGAAGCGGCGACAGTCATCTGCGCCCTGGTGCCTTGGGGCAGCCCATCACCCTGATTTTTGCCCCTGTAGGGCCGGTCTGCCAAAACCTAGGTTGAGGCGGAGGAGCCGGAGGGTCGGTGTCGCATTACGGATCAACACAAAACCCGCTGCTCGTTGGGAGACAGCGGGTTTTAAAGTGGTGGCTCAGGGCGGAATCGAACCGCCGACACGAGGATTTTCAGTCCTCTGCTCTACCAACTGAGCTACCGAGCCACGTGGTAAAGGAGGCGGAACAAAAGGCTTGGCGCCGGGTGCGTCAACGGGATTTTTCCGCTTTTTCGTCTCTCACATCCGCTGGAGGGTCTTCAGCGAGAGGGTATTCAGGCCGGTCTCCAGGAGCAGCAGGGTGCGGGCGCAGAGTTGGAGGCGGCGGGCGCGCACGCCGGGGTCGTCCACGGCCACCTTGTCGGCGGTGTAGAACGCGCTGAATTCACCCGCGAGTTCATAGAGATAGGTGCACAGGAAGTGCGGGCACAGCTGGGCGATCGAGGCCTGGAGCGCGTCAGCGAACTTGACCAGCTTCCGCGCCAGGGCGATCTCGGTCGGAGTTTCCAGCGCAGTGGCGCCGCTCTCGCCCTGGCCGGGCTTTAGGCCGAGCTTGCGGAAGATCGAGTGGATGCGCGCCCCGGCGTAGAGCAGGTAGGCGGCGGTGTTGCCCTCCAGGGAGATCATCTTGTCCCAGGAGAACACGTAGTCGCTCGAGCGGTTCTGGCTGAGGTCGGCGTACTGGACGGAGCCCACGCCGACGATCGAGGCGATTTCTGCGCGCTCGGCCTCGGGGAGCTCGGCGCTCTTCTCGTCGACCAGGCGACGCGCGCGGTCGACGGCTTCGCCGAGCAGGTCCTTGAGCTTGATGTTGTCGCCACTGCGGGTCTTCAGGGGCTTGTTGTTCTCGCCCAGCACCGTGCCGAAATCGACATGCTGGAGGTGGGGGAGCGTCCAGCCCTCCTTCTCGAACCATTTTTTCGCGGTGAGGAAGAGCTGCTCGAAATGGTCGCCCTGGCGCTTGTCGACGACATAGAGCGCGCCCGAGGCGTGGTAGTGCTCGGTGCGATACCGGATGGTGGCGAGGTCGGTGGAGGCGTAGTTTGCGGCGCCGTCGGACTTGCGGATGATGAAGGGCTGGGTCTTGAACCGGGGGTGTTCGGGATGGAAGACCACGAGCGCGCCCTGGCTGGTCTCTGCCAGGCCCGCGCGTGTGAGCGCCTCATACACGGCCTCGACCTTGTCGTTGTAGAAGCTTTCGCCGAGCGTGAGATCGAAGTGGATACCGAGCACGTCGTAGATCTTCTGGAACGCGGCGAGCGAGACCTCATTGATGTGACTCCAGATCGCGAGGTTCTCGGGATCGCCGGACTGGAGCTTCACGAGCTCCTGGCGCGCCTCGTCGAGCACGGCGGGATCGGCCTCGGCGGCGTTGTTGCCCGCCTTGTAGAGGCGCTCGAACTCCTCGAGTGGCTCGGAGGCGAGGGCGGCCTCGTCGCGCTGGCGCTTGTAGGCCCAGATGAGCTTGCCGAACTGGGTGCCCCAATCGCCGATGTGGTTGTCGCGGATCACGCGGGCGCCGCCGAACGCCAGCAGGCGGCAGATGGCCTCGCCAATGACGGCGGAGCGCAGGTGGCCGACGTGCATCTGTTTCGCGGTGTTGGGCGAACTGTAATCGACGATCCAGACCTGACCGGCCTTGCCCGAGGCGGCTGCGGCGCCGGTTTCGAGGGCGGAGCGATCGGCATTGGCGTCGATCCACGCCTGGAGCAGCGCGGGGCGGGCCTTGAAATTGATGAACCCCGGACCCGCAATCGCGATCTCGAAGGCATCGCGCAGTTCGGCGGGCAGGGCCGCTACGAGCTGCTCCGCCGTCGCGCGGGGATTGAGCTTGCGGCTCTTGGCATAGCCGAGGACGCCGTTGGCTTGGTAATCTCCGTTGCGCGGATCGGCCGGGCGCACGTCCGGCGAAAACGCGGCGGCGTCCAGTCCGGCGGACGCGGCGGCTTTCACGAGGGCCGAATCGATTGCATTGGCGAGATTGAAGGCGACGGTCATCCGGTTACTCAACGAGGCCGGGCGAGCCTTGGGCAAGACGGAAGATGGCGGGGGGAATTAACAGGGATGGAGGGGATGGAAGGGATTTGGGTGCGGCGAAGCCGCGGACTGATGGCCGATTGTTCTTCTGACCTCAAAGACCGTCCGAGCCTTGGGCTCAGAATTTCCACCGAGCTTCGCGCACCCCTGACAATACATTCCTTCCATCCCCTCCATCCCTGTTAAAACCGAGTTTCTCCCCTGTCGGTCGGTGGCCCGGCGATCAGGCGTCGCCGAGGAAGAGGCGGCGGTAGTTGCGCGCGCAGAGTTCGGCGAGGCCATCAACCGGGAGGCCTCGGAGTTGCGCCAGACCTTCGTAGGCGCCGATGAGGTTGCCGGGGTGATTGACCGCGTCGCCCGAGGACGTCGGTGGTAGCGAGAAGCGCGTCCAGGCGGGCGGGAGGGGCATGGCGGGGGCGTCGGTTTCGACGAGCAACCTGTCGGGTGGCACGTGGCGAAAGGCATCGCGATTCCGCGTCCGGCGTTCCTCCAGGAAACTGCCGTTGAAGGAGAAATAGGCGCCAAGATCGGCGAAGGCCGCGATCAGCTCTGCGGAACCGCCGTAGGCATGGAGCAGGAAACCGCGGGAGGGCAGGGGCGTCGCACGCAGGCAATCGAGCAAGGGGCCCCAGGCGTCGAGGCAGTGCACGCTTGCGGGACGATTGAGCAGGCGCGCGAGCGCCAGCTGGCGGACGAACACCGTGAGTTGCTCGTCGAGCGGCGCGCGCCTGAGGCCGGCAAGCCGGGGATCGTCGGGCCGCGCACGGTCCAGGATCCAGCGGTCGATGCCGATCTCGCCGACGGCCGCGCGGGGCGTCGCAGTGAGCGCGGCCACGAGTCGGGATTCCCAATCCGGTCCGCGGTTGCCGCAGTCCCAGGGGTGGAGCCCGAAGCTGGGCACGATCCACGGCGTACGCGTGGCGATCGCGGCGACCTTTCCCCAGTCGGCCTCACAGGTGCCGTTCATCACCATGCCTCCGATGCCTGCGCGCCGGAGCTCCTCGATCAGGAGCTCGCGGTGCGGATCGAGCCAGTCGTCCTGGAAGTGATTATGGGCGTCGAAGTACATCAGTCGTGAACCATGCGGTGAACAGAAGGAAAAAGAATCGAGGAGCGAGTGGCGAGAATCGAGAAGGATTCCAGCCTGACGGACGGCGGATCGATGTGGAGTGCGGAATCCGAAACCTCCTACGCGGGCGGTCGAGCCCGCCCGTCAAAGGCGGAGCCGAGGTTCCGCACTCAAAACTGTGGCTGCCGACGACACAGTTCGGCCGGCAGTCGCAGCTGCCGGCTCGGAGATTCGGCCCTGCCGACTCCGGCCGGCCCAACCCCTCGTCGTTCCCGCCGTTGCATTCTGTTCACCTCCTCTGCCGGATATCGAGTCATTCGCTTCTCATTGACCCGGAACCGCGTCTGACGCATGAACCGGGCGTATGTCAGAAACCCTCGAGGTCAACCTTGGTGAACGTAGTTATCCGATCATCTTCGGTGTGGACGTGCTCCCGGAGCTCGGCCTGCTCGTTGGATCCCTGCGCGCATCCGGACGCAAGGTCGCGATCATCAGCGATGAGAACCTGATGCGCAGCCAGGGCGCCGCGCTGGCGCCGGCCATCGGCGATACGCCGCGCATCGAGGTGGCCCCGGGCGAGGAATCGAAGTCGCTCACGGTCTATGGCCGGGTGCTCGATTTCCTGGCGGAGAACCGCATCGACCGTTCCAGCATTGTCGTGGCCCTGGGTGGCGGTGTCGTGGGTGATCTCGCCGGCTACGCGGCGGCCAGCTACCTGCGCGGAGTCGATTACCTCCAGGTGCCGACGACCCTGCTCTCGATGGTCGACAGTTCGGTGGGCGGCAAGACCGGCATCAATCTCAAGGCCGGCAAGAACCTCGTGGGCGCATTTCATCAGCCGCGGGCCGTATTCATTTCCACGCGACTGCTGGGCACGCTGCCGGCGCGTGAATTTGCGGCAGGCATGGCCGAGGTGATCAAGTACGGCCTCCTGGGCGATGCGGCGCTGCTGGAGCGGATCGAGAACCTCACGCTTTCCCCCGACCATCCGCAGCTGCCCTCGATCGTCCGGCGCTGCTGCGAGATCAAGGCGGCCATCGTCGAGTCCGACGAGCGCGAGCTGGCGAAGGAGGGCGGGCGCGCGCTCCTGAACCTCGGGCACACGTTTGGACATGCCATCGAACAGGTGGCGGGTTACGGCACCTACCTGCATGGCGAGGCGGTGGCGATCGGCCTGTGTGCGGCGGCCCGGCTCTCCCGGTCGCTCAACCTGCTCTCCGACGCCGACGTCGAGCGCGTCGACCGGGTGGTGGCAGCCAACGGACTTCCCACGCGCCTGGCGCAGCCCTTGTCCTTTGAAACGCTGCATGCCGCGATGGCCCGCGACAAGAAGGTGCGTGCGGGCTCGCTGCGTTTCGTGATCCTGCGGCGTATCGGCGAGGCGGCGACGGACGGTTCGGTCGATGCCGCGCTGGCCGAGGCCGCCTTCCGCGCCGTCGGGGCGCAGTGAATCGCTTGGTGAGGTCGGGGCTGTACCGGGCTCCCGCGCCTACGGGATGCCGGTAAAATGACGAGGCTCCGCCTCGTGGTAGAGCCGGATCTCCGAGCCGGCCGCTGCGTCGGATCCGTGGCGGGTTTCGGGGGGCGCAGCATCGGGCAGCGATCCACAATTTCCCAAACCCGGCCCGCCGGCCCGTTCGACTGCGCTCAGGGTGCAATATCGCAGAGATCGGGCCCTACTGGGCGCGAGTCCGGCCTCGCGTCAACGGCGGTGTCGGGCCACCGCACTCCACATCGATCCCCAAGCCCGGCTGGCCCGTTCGGCACGGCTCAGGGTGCGCTTTCGCAGAGATCCGGCCCTACCAACTCCCGCTTTCCAAACCGCGCTTCGTCTCCTTTGTTGGCTTCTGTTCATTGCCCTTTCCCGATCGAGTCCCCGCACCTCGGCAAGATCTCGCTGGGAAAGCTTCAGACTCGATTCCCGACGCGCAGTCGCTGATTCTTGCCTGCTCATTCATGAAGATCGTGTTCCTTGGTTCCGACGGCATTGCACTGCCGATGCTCGAATGGATCGCCGGCCCGGGCCGGGCGATCGGTGAGATCGTCGCCGTGTACACCCAGCCGGATCGTCCGATCGGCCGCGGACAGAAGGTCCAGCCCAACGCGATCAAGACCTGGGCCCAGGCGCGTGCGCTGCCCGTGTTTCAGCCCGAGAAGCTCACCGAGGAAACGCGTCAGGCCTATGCCAATCTAGGCGCCGACCTCGGACTCGTGATGGCGTACGGCCACATCCTGAAGGACGCCTTCATCGCGACCCCTAAGCTCGGGACCGTGAACCTGCATGCGTCGCTCCTGCCGGCGTTGCGCGGGGCTTCGCCCATCCAGACAGCGGTGGCCACGGGATGCACTGAGACGGCGGTGAGCCTGATGCGCATCGTGCGCGAGCTGGACGCGGGGCCGGTTGCGGATCTCGAACGCGTACCGATTGGCCCGCGCGACACGGCCCTCGAGGTGGAGCAGCGCCTTGCAGCCGCGTGTGTCCCGCTCATTCAGCGTACACTCCCCCGGATCGCCGACGGAACGCTCGAGTTTGTCGCCCAGGACGGTGGACGTGCGACCTTCTGCCGGCGACTGACCCGCGAGGACGGCGTCGTTGATTTTGCCGCGCCTGCCCGGACGCTCGCGGCCCGGATCAATGGGTTGTATCCCTGGCCGTCGTGCTCCGTGGCAATCCTGGGGCAGCCGGTCAAACTGGGACTGGCGGAAGCGTCGGCGGAGGCGGTGCCGTCGGGCGCGGCGGCTGGCACGGTGCTTGGCCAGGATTCGGAGGCCCTGCGCGTGGCGACGGGCGACGGCGTGCTGCGACTCCTGCGGCTGCAGCGCCCGGGCGCAAGGATGATGCCCGCGCCTGATTTCCTGCGCGGGTATCCCGTGCCTGCGGGCACGGTGTTGGCCTCGACGCCGATGCCGGCGCTCGTGCGCTGAGTGCGGCTTGGATTGCGACGTCGGCGTTTGCCTTTTTGGCGACCTCGGTGGACGGTCGGACTCCTCGCGCCCGGACCGGGCGCTTTCGAACATGAGCACAGCGCCCACCTTGCTTTGGTTTCGACAGGATCTCCGGCTGGAGGACAACCCCGCCCTGAGCGCGGCCGCGGCCCGCGGCGGAGTGGTGGTCGCGGTTTACATCTGGGATCCCGAAGGCGAGGGAAGCTGGGCGCCGGGGGCGGCCTCGCGCTGGTGGTTGCATCACTCGCTGACGGCGCTGGATGCTGCGCTGCGTCGCGCCGGCTCGCGCCTGCTCGTGCGTTCGGGCGCTTCGGAGCGGGTGCTCGGGGAGCTGCTGGCGGCGACGGGGGCCGATGCGGTGTACTGGAATCGGCGTTACGAACCGGCCGCGATTGCGCGGGATGCGGCGATCAAGTCCGGACTGAAGGCGCGCGGTGTCGACGCGAGGAGTTTCAACGCCTCGCTGCTGTTCGAGCCGACCGGTGTGAAGAACCGTCAGGGGGGACCGTTTCAGGTCTTCACACCGTACTGGCGACACTGTCTATCGCTCGAGGTGGAGCGACCCGCGGCGGCAGCGCGACCGGACTGGATGCCGGTGTCGCGGTTGCCGGTGGCTGACGCGCTCGAATCGCTCGGCCTGCTGCCCACGCTGGACTGGGCGGCGGCCTTTGGCAGGACCTGGGTGCCCGGCGAGGACGGAGCGCGGAAGGCGCTCGAGGCATTTGTGGCGGCACGAGTCGACACCTATGCGACCGACCGCGATTTCCCCTCGCTGGGGGCGAGCTCGCGCCTGTCCGCGGCGCTTCATTTCGGCGAAATCGGTCCCCGGCAGATCTGGGAGCGCCTGCGGGCGCGCAACGAGGAGACGGGCGTGTTCCCCGCCAGCGTGGGGGAAAGCCGGTTCCTCGCCGAGGTGGGCTGGAGGGAGTTTGCGTATCACCTGCTGTTTCATTTTCCGCGCACGCCGGAAGCTCCCTTGCGCGGAGAGTACGCGGCGTTTCCCTGGGCCGACGACCCGGAGGGGAAGCTCCTCCGCGCGTGGCGCCGGGGGCGGACGGGATATCCGATCGTGGATGCGGGAATGCGCGAGCTCTGGACCACGGGCTGGATGCACAACCGGGTCCGCATGATCGTCGCCTCGTTCCTCGTGAAACACCTCCGCCTCCCGTGGCAGGAGGGCGCGCGCTGGTTCTGGGATACGTTGGTCGACGCAGACCTGGCGAGTAACACGCTCGGCTGGCAGTGGTCCGCCGGGTGCGGGGCGGACGCCGCGCCGTATTTCCGGATATTCAACCCGGTGCTCCAGGGCGAGAAATTCGACGCCGAAGGTCGGTATGTGAAAACGTGGATACCGGAGCTCGCCCGGCTTCCGGCGTCGTGCATTCATCGCCCCTGGGAGGCTGACCCCGGGACGCTCGCGAGCGCGGGCGTCGAGCTTGGCCGAACCTATCCCCGTCCGATTGTGGATCACGTCAGGGCGCGCCAGGCCGCGTTGGCCGCGCTGCAGGCGCTGAAGGAGCGGCCGTCATGATCCGGCCATCCGAGATCGACGCGTGCCGATCCGGCGTGCCGGGGCCGCGGATTTGGGATAACCAAGACTGCGTACCATGAAACTCGTCGTGGCAGGTTCCTCGGGGCTCGTCGGCACCGCGCTGGTTCCCCGCCTCAGTGCGGATGGGCATTCGGTGGTGCGCCTGGTGCGTGGCCCCGTTGGCGACGCGTCGATGGTGACCTGGGATCCGTCTGGCGGGAGCGTGCCGCCGAACTTGTTGGACGACGTGGATGCAGTGGTGAACCTGTGCGGCAGCAATATCGCGGCCGGACGATGGACGGAGGCTCGGAAACTCGAGCTGCGCGAGAGCCGGCTGCGGACGACGGAGGCGCTCGTGACTGCGCTGGATTCGGCCGTACGCAGGCCCCGTGTGCTCATCAATGCGTCGGCCGTCGGCATCTATGGCGACCGGGATAATGAAGTGCTGACGGAAACCTCGTCGGCGGGCGGCGGGTTCCTGGCGAACTTGTGCAAGGATTGGGAGGCCGCGGCGCTTAAGGCGCGCGCAAGCGACGTGCGGGTGGTCTGCCTTCGCATTGGAGTCGTCATGAGCGGCCGCGGCGGTGCGCTTCGAAAACTTGTCCCGGTATTTCGTGCGGGGCTGGGCGGACGCCTGGGTGACGGCCGAGCCTGGATGAGCTGGATCTCGTGCGAAGACCTTGTTCGGGCTATCCTGTTTGTGCTTGGAAATGCGTCGATCGAGGGACCGGTTAATGCCGTCAGTCCCGAGCCCCTGCGCAACCGCCAGTTCACCGAAACGCTCGCCGCCGCCCTGAACCGGCGAGCCTTCTTCCCCATGCCGGCGGCCCTCCTCGAGCTGATCTACGGCGAGATGGCGCGCGAAACCCTGCTCGCGAGCTGTCGTGCCATGCCTGGCGTTCTCCGCGACAAGGGCTTTGGGTACCGCTTCCCGGATCTGCCCGGCGCGCTACTGGATACGCTGGGGTAGGGCTGAGGATGGAGGTCGGACGTCGGAGGTCAGAGGACAGCGGTCAGAAGACAGAAGTCCGTTTTCTCTGCGTCTCTGAGTCTCCGCGTGAGCTTGGATCGGAGCCTTCGGTTGGTAGGTCAGAGGTCAGAAGACGGAGGTCGGAAGTCGGAGGTCGGAAGCCGGAAGACAGCGGGCAGAGCCGAGCCAAAATCCACTCACCCAAACGGTGAATCAATCAAGGCGCTCAATTCTGGGGTAAGCAGTTTATCCTTCGTTCCCTTCGTTGCCTTCTGTTCCATTCAATCGCCGAATTTAGGCGTGCGACACTGTGCCATGACGTCTTTTGGATTCGGGGAGGCGGGCAGAAAAGCGTTGCTCCCCGGGCGAAATCAGAAGCCGATAGAGCGAGCCATGTCCCGCATCGCCCAAGCCTTTGAACGAGCCCGCAACGAGAACCGCGCCGCCTTCGTCGCGTATCTCTGTGCCGGAGACCCCGACTTCGACACCTCTCTCGAAGCGTGCCGCGCGCTGCTTCGAAGCGGGATCGATGTCCTCGAACTCGGAGTCCCGTTCTCCGATCCGCTGGCCGACGGCTTGGTCAACCAGCTCGCTGCCCAGCGCGCACTCGAGAGCGGCATGAACAGCGCCCGGGTGTTCGAACTTGTTCGCCGCCTGCGTGCGGAGTTTCCCCAGGCTCCGATCGTTTTCTACACGTATTACAACCTGGTGTTCACGAACGGCGTCGCCGCCTACGTCGAGGCGGCCAAGGCGGCCGGTGTCGACGGGCTGCTTACCCTCGACCTGCCTCCCGAGGAGGCCGGCGAGCTGCTCGGCCACTGCCGGCGTTGCGGGGTCGACTCGGTCTTCATCGTGGCGCCCACCACGTCGGAGGAGCGCCTGCCGCGTATCACGGAAGCGGCGACAGGATTCATCTACTACGTTTCCCGCGAGGGTGTGACGGGCATGCGCGACCAGATGGCCTCGGGCATTCCCGAGGCGATGGCGCGCATCCGGCGCCACACGAAGCTGCCGGTTGTCGTCGGCTTCGGCGTCTCGCGCCGCGAACACGTGGCGCTCGTGGCGGCGCACGCCGACGGCGTCGTGGTGGGAAGCGCGCTCGTGAACGTGATCGCGAAGAATCTCGCAAACCGCCCTGCAATCGGCGCGGAACTCGCGGCGGTCGCCACAGACCTCGTGGCCGGCACGCGCCGCGGCGCCTGACGCGCGTCGGAGGAAATGCGATCCCCGGGTGGGACTATGCCCATGAACGCCTCCCGCACTCCGGAGCGTGTGCTCCACATCCTGACGGGATGCACCGCGGTGGGCAAAACCGAGCTCGCGCTGCAGTGGGCCGAGCGCTTCGACGCGGAGATCGTGTCGTGCGACTCGCTCCTGTTCTACCGGGGCATGGACATCGGCACGGCCAAGCCCTCGTGCTCCGAGCTCGCACGCGTGCCGCATCACCTGATCGACGTGTGCGAGGTGACGGACCAGATGGACATCACGCGCTACGTGGCGTCCGCGCGCGAGGCCGTCGAGTCGATCTTCGCTCGGGGACGGCGCGTGCTGGTGACGGGAGGAAGCGGCTTTTACCTGAAGAGTTTTCTGGCGCCCGTGGCCGATGCAGTGGACGTGCCCGGGGCGATCCGCGACCGCGTCCGCGTGCTTCCGTTGGACCAGGCGCTGGCCGAGCTTCGGGCCTTGAATCCGGCCGGCTTGGGGAAGCTGGACGTGGCAAATCCCCGGCGGGTTGCGCGCGCGCTTGAGCGTTGCCTGGCTTCGGGGCGCACGGTGCTCGAGCTGGCCGAGGCATTCGCAAACCAGCCGCCGGCTTTCGCGGACTGGACCCTGCGGGTGGTGCGGGTGGATCGGCAGAAGGTCGACCTCGACCGCAGGATTTCAGAGCGCGTCGCCGCGATGATGAAGGCCGGGTTGGTCGACGAAGTGCGCCGGCTGCTTCCCCTGGGGATTGAGCGAAATCCCAGTGCCGCGTCGGCCATCGGTTACCGCGAAGTGATCGCCGCGCTTAGCTCGCCGGCGATGCCGGACGATCTGGCGGAGCTCATCTGCCGAAACACCCAGGCGCTGGTCAAAAAGCAGCGCACCTGGTTTCGCACGCAGCTTCCCCCCCATCGCGTGCTCGATGCCGCCGTGGCGGAGCCCCAGACGCTTTTCGAAGACAATCCGGTCGGTGAAGCCGACGCCCGTTTATAAGCGCTATGCATGGCGGAATCCCTTTGGAGTGAAACCCCGGGGACGCTGCATTGGATCGCTTGCAAAAGGCCGGATCGTTGGCCGATCCTCGCCGTATGCAGCAACCTGATTCAAACTCCCCGGATGGCGGCCAGGGACGCCCGGAATGGGTGCCCGAGGGCGCGACGGAGGGTTTTGCAACGCGGGTTGTGCAGGGAGTTCCCCGGGCTGCCGAAGCCACAGGCCAATCCAGGCCGGCTGGGGCGAAACGGCCAAGGCTTTCGGTCGACGACTACGCCGCGGGCGTCGTGGCCGGAGATCCCATGATCCTCGGCCGTGCGATCACGCTCATCGAAAGCAATGCGCCGGCCCATCAGGAGCAGGCCCAGGAATTGCTCGCCAAGCTCCTGCCTCACACCGGGAAATCCCGACGCGTCGGCATCACGGGCATCCCCGGCGCGGGCAAGAGCACGTTTATCGAGGCCTTTGGCTGCCACCTGACCGACCTCGGCAGGCGCGTGGCGGTGCTTGCGGTCGATCCTTCGAGCTCCGTCCACGGAGGAAGCATCCTGGGCGACAAGGTCCGTATGGAAAAACTGGCGACGCGCCCCCATGCCTTCATCCGGCCCTCGCCCTCGGGGGGCTCTCTGGGAGGCGTCGCTCGGAAGACGCGCGAGGCCATTCTCCTCTGCGAGGCCGCGGGGTTCGACGTGGTGATTGTGGAGACCGTTGGCGTCGGCCAGAACGAGGTGACGGTCTCGTCGATGGTTGATCTGTTCCTGGTCCTGATGATCGCGGGGGCGGGCGACGAGATGCAGGGGATCAAGAAGGGCGTGATCGAGCTCGCGGATGCGATCGTGATCAACAAGGCCGACGGGGACAACCGGCCCCGCTGCACGGCGGCCCAGGCGGAGATGCGGCGGGTGTTGCATTACCTCCAGCCGACGACACCAGGTTGGGAGGCTCCAGCGCTGCTGGCCTCGGCCCTGACCGGCGACGGAGTCCCGGAGGTCTGGTCGATGATGGATCGCTTCTTCGAGCACACGCGGAAGACCGGGGCCTTTGAGGAGCGGCGCCGCGAGCAGGCGGTCGATTGGATGCACGCGCTGATCGTCGAGAGCCTGCGGGCCGAGTTTTACGCGGCGCCCGAGGTCAAGAATCGCCTGGAGGCCGTCGAGCATGCCGTGGCCCACGGCCACATGCCCGCGCTCACCGGGGCGCTCGACCTGCTCCGCGGACGGAGCCGTTGAGGGCGTCGGGATGGATCACACGACGACGTCGGGCGGCAGCTCCAGCTCGGCGATACGCTCAAAGATTCGCTCGCTGGCCCGCTGGTAGCGCTCCTTGCCGTCTGCGGGCCGGTCGTAGGTCGAGGACTCGAAGGGGCGTCCGTAAACAACGGAGACGGGTGAGCCCAGGCGCAGCGGCCCGCCCTTGCCGAATGCCTTGAAGCTGCCGAAGACCCGCGCCGGCACGACCGTCACCCCGGTGCGGCAGGCCATGAAGCCGACGCCGGGCTTGGGTTTCTGGAAGGCTCCGTCGGAGGTGCGGGTTCCCTCGGGGAAGAGGATCAGCACCTTGCCGCCGGCGATCGCGCGAAGCACGCGCTTCATCGCCTGGATGTCCGAGCCGCCATCGCGGTCGACGGGAATCGTGCCCACTGTGTCCAGCCACCACGAGGCGAGGCCGGGCTTCCAGAGGGTCTTCCGGGCGAAGAAACACATCTGCCTGGGAATGTGGCAGCCGACGAGCGGAGGATCGAGGTGGCTCGCATGGTTGCAGGCGACGATGAAGCCCTTGTCGCGCGGCAGGTTCTCCAGGCCATGGGCCTCGCCGCGGAACGCAATGTCGTAGATCACCCGGATCACGTAGTGGCAGACGCCGTACACGAACGACATCCGCGACTGGGGAAAGGCCTCGCTCATGGTCGACGGAACGCGGTTCGGTTCATGCCCGGGTCAGCCGCGCGGCAAGCTGCGCCGAGACGACGTCCACGACCTGGTCCAGGGTAAGGTGCGTGCTGTCGATCGCGGTGGCTCCGGGCGGACAGGCCAGGGGCGCCGTGCGGCGCTGGCTGTCCATGCGGTCACGTTCGGCGATCGAGTCGGTCTGCCCTTCAAGTGCCCGGCGCCTGGCGCGCTCCTCGGGGTCGGCGTGCAGGAAAAATCGAAAGTCGGCCTGCGGAAAGATCACCGAGCCGATGTCGCGCCCCTCCATCACGAGCCCGCTGAAACCGCCGGTCCGCGCCACCTCCGCCTGTCCGCGCTGGTACGCGAGCAGCGCGGAACGGACTTCGGGGATCGCCGCGAATTTCGAGACGTTCGCGTTCACCTCGGGACTGCGAATCTCGCCCTCGTCGACCGGGCGTGAGTCGATGGTCATCCGGGCGCTGCGTCCGACGACGTTCGTGCCGAGCCGGAGTCTCGTCACGCTGTCGCGCACCGAGCCGAGGTCCGCAGGCTGGACGCCTTGCCGCAGCAGTTCAGCCGTCACCGCGCGATAGAACGAACCGGTGTCCACATGGAGCAGGTTGAAGCGCTCGCTGACGGCCCGCGAGGTCGAGGATTTCCCCGACGCCGCGCCACCGTCGATGGCAACAATGAGAAAGGGTGCTGCGGTCATGCTGCGTTCCGTTTTAATCTGAAGTCGGGGGATGGATTGAACAGAAGCCAACGAAGGAAACGAAGTACGGCAAAGATGTGCTGAACTCAGAGCGTTTTGAACCATTCACCGGTGGATTGGGGTATGGTCGGAATTCAATGGTCCATGTTGTCGACCGGATATCGTTTCTTGGTTGCCTGCGTTTTCTTCTGTAATCGAGCCCTTTGAAAGTGCGAGGGTCCGAAGAGCACGGGAGGACGTCGAAAATGCGACACTATTTTTAGGGCTCTCACCGGCTCAGCCGGCCGCCCTGCGGAGGCCGCTGAGCACCTCGAAGAACTCGGGATACGTCTTTGCGCAACAGGCGGGGTTTCGGATGGAGAGCCAGGGTGTGCCGTCGCCCCGGAGATCGCGGCTGCCGAGGATACCGAAACTCATCGCAAAGCGGTGGTCGCCGTAGGTGTCGATCTCCACGTCCCGTGTGAGCGGGCGGGGCGTGATCGTGAGCGCACCGTCCTCCTCCACGACGTCCTGTCCGAGCTTGCGGAGTTCCCGCGCCATGCCGGCCACGCGATCGGTCTCCTGTTTTCGCGTGTGGGCGATACCCTCGATGCGCGAGGGACCGTCGAGCAGGGGCGCGAGCGCGGCCAGCGTGAGGAAGGTGTCGGAGAATCCACTGAAGTCGCGTGCGACCCCGGCGAGGCGCGCACCGGCGGGCAGCACCGCCGTGAGCGGACCGGCCTCCGGTCGCAGATAACGGCCGCCAACGGCGCGGAGTACATCGATGAATTCGGTGTCGCCTTGGAGTCCCTCACCCGGGCCGCGGAGGCCGGGAAGCGCCAGCGATCCGCCGACGACCAGCGGGAGGGCGAGGAAGTAGCTGGCGGCGGTCGCGTCGGGCTCGATCGCGTAGGTGCCTCCGGCCATGCGGTACGGAGTGCCCGCGGCGATCACAAAACGATCCTCCCCGGTGCGTGTCAGGGCGGGCTGGCCAAATTGCTCCATGAGGCGCGCCGTCATCTGGACGAACGGCCACCGGACGCCGCCGACAAGCGTGACTTCCACGGGTGCTGCCGCAAGCGGTGCTACCATCAGGAGGGCGGAGAGAAGCTGGCTGCTTTCAGAAGCGTCGATCGAGACGGGTCCGCCCCGGAGGCCGCGCGCGTGAATCTCCAGGGGAAAATGACCTTCCTCGCCCGTGCAGCGGATATCCGCACCGAGGCTGCGCAGTGCATCGATCAATCCGCGCATCGGACGCCGGCGCATCTGCGGCACGCCGTCGATTCGCCACACGCCGGAGGGCGCCGCGGCGCACAGGGCGGTGAGGAACCGCGCGGCCGTGCCGGCCAGGCCCACGGCCAGGTCGCCACTTCCCGTCGAGAACAGGCGTTCCTGCGCGCCGACCCGCACCCTCGTCCCTTCGACCTCCACGCTCACTCCAAGCGTGCGGAGCGCGGCAATCATGAGTTCGGTGTCCTCGCTGAACAGCGTGCCGGTCAGTTCGACCGGAGCGCGGCACAACGCAGCCAGCAGCAGGCTTCGATTGGTCAGGCTCTTCGAACCGGGCACGCGCACCTCGCCGCGCGCTGGTCCGCGGAAGGGTTGGATCGGGAGGAGGTCGGGGAGTCGGTTCATGCTGGCGGTTGAAATGGAATTTGGAGCTCGGACGCTGGGCGGATGAATGGGAGGCGTTGGAATCGAGGTCGTGCAGTCAGGAGCCGGGGGCCACTTCGCGGCACCTCGGGCTCATAAGTTCAATTACGGCAATTTGACGCATTCACTGGCGAGAAAACGGAATGAGGTCCCCGGACGAAAGCCAGAAATTGGGTGGACGCCGACGGCTGCGGCGGGAGAGGGCGCGCAAATGGGATTGCACTCCGTCGACGGTCCCTTGCCATTCACGGCGATGCTCTGCACCTGTCAGGCCGGCTTCGAATCACTCCTCGCCGAGGAACTTCGCGGACTCTCCCTCGAGATCGAGGCGCAGGGACCGGGGTGGGTGTCCCTGCGCGCACCTGAGGGAGTCGCTGCGACGCTCGACCTTGCCTTTGCGCATCGGATCCTCCCCGACACTTCCGACCTGGCCGGCGACTCGGTCAACGGGCTCGCCCAGCAGCTGCTCGAGTTCATGCTGAACAGCCTCCGTGGGGAGCGCATCGAGGCGTCCTGGCCCTGCGTATTCGCCGGACCGGCTGAGCTCGTGGGACTCGGCCGGCGCATCAGTGCGGTCGAGAAGACATTCAACGAACTGCTTCGCAAACGCCTGTCGCGGGTGGCGCGACTCGCGACGCCGGACCTGCCCCGTTCGCTGGGACCGGTGCGCGGGCTCTTCGTGTGGTTTTCGGATTTCGGACGGTTTCATGTGTCGCGTACGTTGATCCAAAACGGTCCAAAACGCATGGCCGACGACCCGCTGGCGCCCTCGAGGAGCTACCTGAAGGTCGAGGAGGCCTACGGACTCCTAGGCGTGGAGCCGGGGGACGGCGAGACGGTGATCGATCTCGGCGCGGCACCCGGTGGCTGGAGTTACAGTGCCGCGAAGCGCGGAGCACGGGTCGATGCCATCGACAACGGTCCGCTGAAGGCGGGTGCCGCGAATAATCCCGGAATCATCCACCGCATGGAGGACGCCTTCAGGGTGTCGCCTCCGGAGGGCGCGGCCTACGACTGGCTGTTTTGCGACATGGTCGAGGAGCCGCACCACGTGCTGCGCGACATCGTCGAACCGTGGCTGTCGCGCCGCTGGTGTCGCCGGTTCGTGATCAACCTGAAATTCGGACGCGTGCGGCCGCTGGGACTTCTCGATGAACTGAGGTCGTCCGAATCGCCGTTCGTGCGCCATGCATCCGACTGGCGGATACGGCATCTCTATCACGACCGCGAGGAGTTCACCGTCGCCGGTTCCGTGAGGTCGGCGGAATGACGGGAAGCCGACAAGGGGCGGAGCGCCGGTCGATGATTTGACTGCGAAGCGAACCGACTGAAACGGAACAGAAGGCGTCGAAGACAACCAGGCGTTGGGCGGCGGGTCGAGTTGCCAGGGCAGGGATCACTGGAGTCGATTTCGCTCTTCTCGTGACCTCGCGCTGGCGCCTGATCCCAGCCTGGAGGTTGAACTCATCCGCCGATTTCAGGCGTTTTGGAGAACCTGGGAGCCTCCGCCCGCCGGCGAACCGGTGTCGAGCGAGAGCGTGAGTCGGCGCCCCGAGCGCGTCGGGCAGGCCAGCAAAAGACCGCTGAGTTCCAACGGCCCCGCATAGACATCGTCACCGCCCGGGGCATCCGCGAGCCAGATCAGCCTCAGGTCCGTGTCGAGGCAGTAGAGATTGGTCATGCCCAGCAAAACGCCCTCTGCCGATTCCCTGACGAGGATCCGGTCCTCGTGCACGAGGAATTCCTCGACCGCGAGGCCCATCGGCGAATGTCGGCGCACGACGGAGCCCTTGCGGTTGAGCTTGCAGAGCACGCCCTCGATGAGGGCGTAGCTGGGATTATCGAGCGAAAAGGCCATGATGCGTCGTGAAGGGCGCGGAGGCGGATGCGCGGCGCGCATATCGCTCCGACGCCCGCGTTCCGCGTTCGCGGTCAGACGGATTGCACCTGGCCCTCAGGGGCGGGACGCTTGACGAAGATTGCGAGAATCAGGCCCTCGATGGTCCCGATGATCGGTCCAATAACGAGGGTGAAGATGGCCTGGGCCCCTGGGCCCATGAACCGGGCCTGCATCTTCACCATGGCGTCGATCTGATCAGGGGTCATCTTTCCAAGGGCCTCCATCTTGTTACGGGTGAACTCGCTGTAATACTGGACAAAGTTCGTGTTGATGAAGGCGAAGTGCACGTAGAGGTAGATCGCGAAAAACACGCCGGCGAAACAGGAGATCGTGACGGCGGACACCAGGGCCTGGGAGTAGGGGTAGGCGGCGGACTTGTCTTGGCGCCCCTCTCTCGCCTCGCGCATGCCAAAGTAGAGCACGACAATTGGAACCAAGAAATACAGCACGGCGAACCACTGGCCGTTCGCGATGTTTGTCGTCTGATATCCGAGAAGGAAGGCGATGAGGTAGAGCGCCGCGGAGGAAACGGCGCTGATGGCACCAAAAACAAGGGAGTTTTTCATGGCTGGAGGGGAGACGGGATGATGCATAAATCCCGTCGCTCCGCCACCATGAAGAGCTGGCCCTGAGGCGGGCAAGCCCGTTCAGTCGGACTTGAAGGCCCGGCCGAAGGGCCCGAGCACGGAGCCCTCCTCCTTGCGGGAGCCGCCGATGTTCGGCGCGGCGGCGACGATGCGATCGGCCATGCGCGAGAGCGTGAGCGACTGCAGCCAAATCTTGCCGGGACCGCGCAGTGTCGCGAAGAAGATGCCCTCACCGCCGAACAGCGCGGTCTTGATGTTGCCGACGTACTGGATGTCGAAGTCCACGGTGGGCTGGAGCGCGACCACGCAGCCGGTGTCGACGCGGAGTACCTCACCCGCGGCGAGTTCGCGCTCGTAGAGCGTGCCGCCAGCGTGGACAAACACCCAGCCGTCGCCCTGAAGGCGCTCGAGGATGAACCCTTCGCCGCCGAAGAAGCCCGCGCCGAGGCGCTTTTGCAGGGCGATCCCGATGCTCACGCCCTTTGCGGCGCATAGGAAGGCGTCCTTCTGGGCGAGCAATTCGCCGTTCAGCGCGGCCAGGTTCACCGCCACGATCTTGCCCGGATACGGTGCGGAAAATGCCACGCGCCGCTTCGCCGTGCTGCGATTGTGAAAGAGCGTCATGAACAGCGACTCGCCCGCGAGCAGGCGTTTGCCCGCGCCGACGAGCGAGTCGAGGAAGCCCTGGTTGCGGTTGGAACCGTCGCCAAAGACCGTCTCCACGGCGATGCCGTCCTCCATGTACATCAGCGCCCCCGCCTCGGCGACGACCGATTCCTCGGGGTCGAGTTCGATTTCAACAAACTGCAGGTCGTCTCCCAGGATGCGATAGTCGATGGCGTGTGCGGTGCTCATGGCGCGCAACTAAGCGAGGATCGTGCGCCGGGTCAACCGGAGGCCGGATACAACGCGCCCCGGTCTTTCCAGCCGGGCGTGCCCACGGCATGGATACCGAACCGCGCGGCGCGGGGGCGGGCAATCAGAGCCCGAGCGCAGTCTTGTACACGCGGGGCACGCGCTTGGTCACCGAGCACAGCACCTCCCAGGGGATCGTGTCCGCCCAGGCACTGAATTCGGTAACCGGGATCTCGGCTCCATTCTGCCGGCCCACGAGCACGGCCTCGTCGCCCGCGATCACCCCGGGATTGTCCGTCACGTCGACGATGGTCTGGTCCATGGTGACCCGCCCGAGCACGGGGCAGCGGCGGCCGCGGATGAGCACTTCGGCGCGGTTGCTGGTCGAGCGCGAGACGCCGTCGCCGTAGCCGGCACAGAGAATCGCGACCGTGCTGTCGCGGCGCAGGGTGTGCGTCCGGCCGTAGCTGATGGTCGTGCCCGCGGGAAGGCGTTTCACGACGCCGACCCGTGTTCGGAAGCTGAATACCGCCTCCGTGCGCACCTGCGAGAGCAGCGAGTTCGGACGGGGGAGCACGCCGAACTGCAGGAGTCCGATGCGGACGGCATTGAACGGCCCGGCGGTCTCGATCGTTTCCATTCCGGCGCTGTTGTCCGCGTGGACGAAGAGACTCGACAGATCGAGTCCCCGGCAGCGCCCGAGAGCGGCGAGGAAGCGACGCCGCTGCTCCGCGGTGAAGGCGGGATCGTCGTCCGGGCTCGCAAAATGCGTGAAGACACCGGCGAGCCGCAGGTGGCGCGCCTCGACGATTTTTGCGTACAGGCGCTCGGCCTCCTCGTGCCAGACCCCGAGGCGCCCCATGCCGGTGTCGATCTTGAGATGGATTGCGAGCGGACGTCCGCAGTCGCGTGCGGCGGCGTCGAACCGATCGACCTCGTCGGCGGTCGAGACCGTCGCGGCGACGTCGTACTGCGCCAGGAACCGGTCTTCGTCGGGCAGAGTGGGACTGAGCAGCAGGATGGGCCAGCCGGGCCCGAGTTCGCGCAGGGCGGCGGCCTCGGCGAGATTTGCGACCGCGAAGAGGTCGGCGCCCGCGTGCATCAGCGCCGCAGCCGCATGGTGGAGTCCGTGGCCGTAGGCATCGGCCTTCACCACCGCCACGTATTTCATGTGGGCGGGCAGCGAGGCGCGGATGAGCCGCAGATTCCGCTCGAGCGCGTCGAGATCGATTTCGGCCCAGCAACGCAGGGGCAGGCGGGAGGAGGAAATGGGAGAGTTCACGAAAAGGGGAAGCGCGAGCCACCGGGCCGCGGGTCAGGCGCGATGAATTTCCGGCGTCCACATCGCGAACGACGGCTGCTCGTGCAGAAACGCGTCCGGGTCCGCGCAGGGCTGGAAGAGGTCGAGGTCGGCCACCATCGGCAGGAGGGTGTCGAGCCGGTAGCCGACGGGGCTGGGAAGTTCGCGGCCGGACAAGGTCGACCACTGCCTGAACCCCTCAGGCATCGCGAGGGGGCTGGTCGGCAGCGCATCGGTGGCGACGCGCTGCAGGGGCTGCCCGGCGCGGGCGAGATGCCAGGTGTTTCGCCGGGCGTCGGCAATGACGGCGAGCGACGGATCCCCGGAGGCCTCGGCAACCACCTGGAGACTTTGATAAGTCCACACGGGCCGTTCGCGCACGACGTTCCAGGTCCGGATCGCGCTGGCGACGGTGCGGATGCCCAGGATCGAGCCGGGACCCTCGCAGAAGATGAAGCCCGACACCGACCCGAGCTCGATGCCGAGCTCGACCACGTTTTTGAAAACGGCTTCCCCCGCCTCGACCCCGTCGGTGCAGGCCCAGCGCAAGTCCATGTCCCTGGCCACGATCGCCGCCTGGATCCGCGAGGAGGCGGCATCCAGCAACAGGAGTGGCGCGGCTCCCGCACTGAGTTCTCGAAGGCTTGCCATGGCCCGCAGAAAAGGCCTGCGAACCCCGGGGGGCAAGCGCGGACGCAGAAGGCCCCGGTTCGGAAGGAAAACCCGAATTTCCAGCGGGTCCGATTCGGGCATTGACCGAACCGCCCCGGCTCTTAAGCGTGACCCTTTCAACTCTACCAACCTTCCTCGTTTGCCGTGAACATTCAGATCAACGATCTCTCCGCCACCCGCAAAAATCTCGTCGTTTCCCTTGAAGCGAACGAGGTCGATGCCGAGCACAAGGCTGTCGTCAGCCAGTTCTGCCGCCTTGCTCAGCTGCCGGGGTTCCGTCCCGGAAAGGCGCCGGTCGCGATGGTGATCAAGCGCTACGGCAAGGACATCGAGGGTGAGTTCCGCCAGAAGGTTGTGTCCAAGGCCTTCCAGGAGGCTACTTCCAAGGACGACATCGCCGTCGCCGCCGTCGCCAAGATCGACGAAGGCACGATCGAGCCCGGCGCTGCCGCCACCGTCACGATCACCGTGGACGTCCATCCCGAATTCGAGGTGCCCGAGTACGTCGGCCTGCCGACCGAAGTGTCCGCCGTCGACGCGACGGAGCAGGAGATCGACGCGATCGTCGAGGGCATGCGCGCCGAGCGCGCCGAGTTCAAGACCGTCGAGCGTGCCGCCCAGAAGGGCGACTACGTGAAGCTCGGCTACGAGGGCAAGGTCGATGGCAAGCCCGTCGCCGAGATCGCCGCCGACCGCCAGATTTACGCCAAGGTCCCGCAGACCTGGGAAGAGGTCGAGGGTGAGCACGAGGGCCTGATCCCCGGCCTTGGCAAGCAGCTCGCCGGCCTCAAGACGGGCGACAAGAAGGACGTCACGATCGAGTTTCCCGCCACCTTCGAGGCAGTTCCGGCCCTCGCCGGCAAATCCGCCGTCTATTCGCTCGAAATCCAGGAGGTTCGCGAACGCGTGCTCCCCGTGATGGACGAAGCCTTCTTCAAGTCGCAGAACGCGACCGATCTCGAGACCCTCCGCGCGAGCATCCGCGAAAATGTGAAGGGTCAGAAGGAAATGCAGAACCGCAGCGGTCAGCGCCGCCAGGTGATCGACGCCGTCTGCGCCAAGGTCGATTTCCCGCTCCCCGAGGCTCTCGTCGAAGGCGAACTCCAGTCCGTCCTCCGTCAGTTCATCGAGGAGAACATGCGCCGCGGCGTGCCGCAGGAGCAGTTCGAGAAGGACAAGAAGGAGATCGTCGAGGGCGCCCGTAAGGCCGCTGCCCAGCGCGTGAAGTCCCAGCTCATCCTCTCCAAGATCGCCGAGAAGGAGAAGATCGAGGTCGTTGAGCGCGATTTCGACGCCTACATCTACCGCGAGACGATGCGCACCGGCGAGAAGCCCGAGAAGATCGTGAAGAGCCTCACCGAGGACCGCGACCACCTCCGTTCCGTCCAGCGCGGGATCATTTACGACAAGACGGTTGATTTCCTCGTCTCCAAGGCTACGGTCTCGACAGTCCAGCCGAAGGCGTGATCTTCGGCGGGACACCAAAATCGTGAGCAGCTATTACGTTCCCTACATTATCGAGAACACGGGCCGCGGAGAGCGCGCGATGGATATCTATTCGCGCCTGCTCAAGGACCGTATCATCTTCATCGGAACGCCGATAGATGACGGAGTCGCCAACGTCGTCATCGCCCAGCTGCTTTTCCTGCAGATGGAGGATCCCAAGAAGGACATCCACCTGTACATCAACTCGCCGGGCGGGGTGGTGACGGGTGGCATGGCCATCTACGATACGATCAACTTCCTGCAGTGCGACGTGGTGACCTACTGCGTGGGCATGGCCGCCAGCATGGCGACCGTGCTGCTCGCCGCCGGCACGAAGGGCAAACGCTTCGCGCTCCCCAACAGCCGCGTGATGATTCACCAGCCCTCCGGCGGAGCCGGCGGCCAGGCCGCCGACATCGCAATCGCCGCGAAGGAAATCCTGCGCTGGCGCCGGACGCTCAATGAGGTGATCGCCAAGCACACCGGGAAGGCTCCCGAGCAGATCGAGAAGGATTCCGACCGCGATTACTACCTGAGCGCCGACGAGGCCAAGGAGTACGGCCTGGTGGACCACGTGGTGAGCTCCACGCGCGAGGCCCAGAAGATCACGGTTCCCGGAGCGGCCTGACCGCTTCGGCGGTTCGCCCTCGAGGGGCGTGAATCCTGCCCGCTGGATACGTGTTATCCGCTGTCGCATCGACGCGCGGTCTCGCGTGGCGTTTCAAGTCGCACGCACCCTGTGCCGATACACTTCGGAATGAATTCCCGCCTCGACTCCCAAACCGTTCACTAGAAGACTCCCGTCCCCATGGCAAAATCGTCGCGCATGACCCTTTGCTCTTTCTGCGGCAAATCCCAGGCCGAAGTCAGGAAGATCATTGCCGGTCCAGGAGTCTATATCTGCGACTCCTGCGTGAACGTCTGCAAGACGATCATCGATCGCGAGGTGAAGCCGGTGGTCCAGGACAGCAAGCCTGCGTTCCGGCTGGTTAAGCCGTCGGTGATCAAGAAGACGCTCGACGAGTTCGTGATCGGCCAGGACCACGCGAAGAAGGTGCTGAGCGTCGCAGTTTACAATCACTACAAGCGGCTGATGTTCGACGCCGAGATGTCGAAGGACCTGGGCGATCTCGCGCCCGAGTTCGCCGAGGTGGAGGTCGAGAAGAGCAACATCCTGCTCCTCGGTCCGACCGGTTCCGGCAAGACTCTGCTTGCGCGTTCGCTGGCCCGTATCCTCGAGGTGCCGTTCGCGATCTCGGACGCCACCACGCTCACCGAGGCCGGTTACGTCGGCGAGGACGTCGAAAACGTCGTCCTTCGCCTGCTCCAGTCGGCCAATTACGACGTCAAGAAGGCCGAGTGCGGCATCATCTACATCGACGAGATCGACAAGATCCGCCGCACGACCGAGAACGTCTCGATCACCCGCGATGTCTCCGGCGAGGGCGTGCAGCAGGCGCTGCTCAAGATTCTCGAAGGAACCATCTGCAACGTGCCACCCCAGGGTGGACGCAAGCATCCGAATCAGGAATACATCCAGGTCAACACCTCGAACATCCTCTTCATCTGCGGCGGTGCCTTCGTGGGCATGGAGCAGTTCATCAAGAAACGGATCGGCTCGCGCTCGCTCGGCTTCCACGTGAATCCCCAGGATCACGAGATGTCGCCCGAGGAGATCATGCGCTCGATCGCGCCGGAGGACCTCATCCGCTACGGCATGATCCCGGAGTTCATCGGACGCCTGCCAGTTGTCTCTGTGCTCGATCCGCTGACCGAGGAGGATTTGGTGCGCGTCCTGATGAGGACGAAGAACGCGCTGGTGAAGCAGTACTCCAAGCTTTTCGCGATGGATGGAGTCCGGCTCAAGCTCACCGAGGACGCCATCAGTGCGATCGCCAAGCAGGCGCTCGAGTTGAAGACCGGAGCGCGTGCGCTGAGGGCCATCATGGAAAAGTTGATGCTTGAGGTCATGTTCGACCTTCCGCAGCGCGACGACGTGACGGAGGTCGTGATCGACGCGGGCGTGGTAAGCGGACGCAAGCGCCCGACGCTTCGCAGGCCCCGCAAGGGACCGAGCGAGGGCGCCGATGCCGCCTGAGTGCCCGGCCCGGGCCCGTTCAGGCTTTGGCGGAGGCCATCAGCGCGATTGAAACGCTCGCGAGGCTTGCGCACCACCAGTAGATGGACGGCAGACGCAGGTAGCGAAAGAGGGCGAGGAGCAGGAACGCGTTGGCCTGCGTGGCAATGAAGCGGTAAAAGAGCGTGTGGCCGAACGGGCCGCCGATCGTGAGGATGAACAGGCCATTGAGTGCGAGTTCGACGGTCAGCAGAGCGGCAATCCGGTCCGAGCGGGATTGGAGCCAGGCACGTGCGGAAAGGCCGAGCGCCATCGCCCACGCGACAAAGTGCCCGAAATTCAGCACCTTGATGGGCAGACGGACCACGGAATTGGTGAAACCGGCGAGGAAGGACTGACCCGGCCAGGCGAAAACGGTCGAGGGAAAGCTGCCGCCATAGAGTTGGGTCCAATAGGCGAACTCGTCGTTCTGCCACGCCTTCTGCGGAAACAGGCATCTGGTTTCGACAAGAGTCCACGCGGTGATGAGCACGGGGAAAAGCGCAGCCCAGGCTGCGTCGAGCAGGCAGGTCCGCCAGTCGGCCCCCTCTTCGAAGAAGGGGAAGAGGAGGAGCGGCGCCAAAATGAACACCGTGGTGGGGCGGCACAGGTAGGCATAACCGGACAACGCGAACAGCAGTCGGCGGAGCAGAGTGCCTCGGCCGACGTGCAGGGCGGTCAGGCCGACCATGCAGAAGAGCCACTGGCCGGCCTCGCTATGAAAGGTAGCCGAGGTGGTGACCCATCCGGGCAGAAGGCAGGCGAACCAGAGCGCCCAGTCGAGTCGGGCAAAGTTTCGATAGAACAGGAGACACGCGCCCATGCCGGCAATCGCGTTCACCGAGACCCCCGTCCAGGCGAACTCGCCTGTCAGCCGGCCAAACAGCGAGACGATGAGCGGCATGCCGTAGAAGAACCGGCCGCCGTCCACGGCAGGAACGAGGAGTGAGCCATGCGTGGCGAGCCAGGCCGCCTGGCGAATATAACCTTCCGCATCCATGAACGGGAAGGCCCGGCCACGTAGGTAGAACGCCAAGAGCACCAGGCACCGGCTCGCCAGAAACACGGCGGCGACCAGGATCATGTCCCGTCGCCAGCGCGCGGGAAGGGAAGGAAGGCAGAAGCCGGACGCCGGCCGGACAGGCGAGGGCTCCGCAGCAGCGTCGTGCACGGCGGACGGGGCCGCCCGCGGGAGACCATTACCAATGCGCATAATCACCTCGATCGAGGCTGAGCGCGAAGGCCACCAGCAGGCGGATGCAGTTTTCGACGTCCTGGAGGTCGACGAGTTCGTTCGGCGTGTGCATGTAGCGCAGGGGAATGCTGATCAGGCCGGTGGCGACGCCGCCTCGTCCCATCTGGATCGCGCGGGCATCGGTCCCGGTCGGCCGCGGATCGGCTTCCAGCTGGAAGGGGATCTTCTCCTTCACGGCGCAGGCGTGAAGCTGCTTGTAGACGACGGGATTGATGTTCGCGCCGCGGCAGAGGATGGGCCCACCGCCCAGTTTGGTCTCGCCATATTTCCGATTGTCGCAGTCCGGATGGTCGGTGGCGTGGCCGACGTCCACGGCGATCGCGATGTGGGGATTTACCGAATACGCCGAGGTCGTGGCGCCGCGGACGCCAATCTCCTCCTGGGACGTGGCAACGGAGACCACCCGAGCGGCAAGGCGTTTGCGGTGGCGGGCAAGGCGGATGAGGGTCTCGCCGACGACGTAGGCGCCGGCCTTGTTGTCGAAGGCGCGCGAGGCGGCGACGCTGCCGTGGATCACCTCGAAATCGTTGTCGTAGGTGGCGACGTCGCCGATCGAGATGCGTTCCAGCGCCTCCTTCTTCGAACGCGCGCCGATGTCGATCCAGATCTCGTGGATCTCCGGCACCTTCTTGCGATCCGCCTCGTCCATCAGGTGAATCGCACGCTTGCCGGTGACTCCCTTGACCGGCCCCTTGGCCGTCTGGATCACGACCCGCCGTCCGGGAATCATCACGCGGTCATGGCCGCCGATCGTGTCGAAGTAGATGAATCCATCCTTGTTCACGTAGGTGATGATCAGGCCGAGCTCGTCCATGTGGCCGGCGAGCATCAGAATCGGGTCGCCCTTCTTGTTGAGCGTGGCGATGCGATTTCCGAGGGCGTCCTTTTCGAGACTGTCGGCGATCTTGCCCACGTGGCGTTCGAAGGCGCGCTGCGCCTCGAATTCGTAGCCGGAAGGCGAACGAGCCTTGAGGAGATCGGAGAGAAAGTCAGGAACGTGGGAGGTGCTCATGCTCCAAGCAGAGCCGTTTGTGACGCGGGAAAAAACACAAAATTGGCTGATGCTCCAAAAACCTGGATATTGTTGCAAATGGTCAACGACAAAGCGGCTTGCGTGATAAATCCTGCGGTCCCGAATCGTGGGCGACCGGCTGTTTCCACGTTCTCTTCATTGCCTTCCGTTCAATACATCTGCCGACTTTGGCTGAAACCATGACAATCTATCCTGCCATCGATATCAAAGGTGGTCGCTGCGTTCGCCTGACCCAGGGCAAGGCCGACCAGGAGACGGTGTATTCGGAACATCCCGCCGAGGTGGCGGCCTCGTTCAAGGCCGCGGGCAGCGAGTGGGTGCATGTCGTCGATCTGGACGGCGCCTTCGCCGGTGAACCGACGAACTTGGTGCCCGTGTCGGAGATCGCGCGGCTGGGCATGAAGGTTCAGCTTGGCGGCGGCATGAGGACTCGTCAGTCGGTCGAGCGTGCGCTTGCGCTCGGGGTGTCGCGTGTCGTGATCGGCACGCGCGCCGCGGAGAGCGACGCCTTTGTTGGCGAACTGGTCCAGGCGTTTGGCGCCAGGATCGCGGTGGGCATCGACGCGAAGAACGGTCAGGTGGCAGTCAAGGGCTGGGTGTCCACCACCGGCACGGGAGCGCTCGAGCTCGCCCGGCGCATGGATGCGCTCGGCGTGGCGACGCTCATTCACACCGACGTCGGCACGGACGGAATGCTGACGGGCCCGAACTTCCCGGCCCAGGAGGCCATGTGCCGCGCCGTGCGCTGCGGTGTCATCGCCAGCGGCGGAGTCAGCCGTCGTGAAGACGTGGTGAACCTCGGCATCCTGGCAAAGCGTTGCCCCAACCTCGACGGCGTGATCGTCGGCAAGGCGCTCTACGAACGCCGGGTGGAGCTCCCGGACCTGCTTACCCTCGCGCGGCAGGCGCAGGCCTGATCTCGCGACCGGGCGGCACGAACAGCACGTCGGTCATCACCAGGTCGTCGGGTATCCCGGATGGGCCGCCATCGATCCGCGACCACTCATACCCGAGCGGCTGCAGGTGGGCGATGACGCCGCCGGCTTCCTCGCGTGTGTGAAGCCCGGCGAGCACGACAGGCTTGGCGGATTCGATCGCTTTGATGCCGCCGGCGAGGGCGTGATGACCGTGCCCCTCGACGTCCAGTTTCACGAAGTCGGGGAGGCGGAGTTCGCCCGTCTCCACGAGGTCATCGAGGCGAACGGTGGATACGCTGATCGTTGGGATCGACGGGTTCCATGTCTCGTCCGTGTAGAGCAGGTGACCGGTTGTGCTCTCGAATCCCCCGTAGCTCAGAAAGCGTTCCTCGGAGACGCGGTCGGACACGGCAAAGGGAAAGATCCGGATCCAGGCCAGACGATTGCGGACCACGTGGAGCACGAGCCGCTCCCGTGCGACCGGGTTGGGTTCGAAGGCAGCGACACCGCCGTGGGGTCCAACGCGACGTCCAAGTCCCACGGAGAACAGCCCGTAATGCGCTCCGAGGTCCCAGACCTGTTTCCCGTTCCAGTCCCAGAGGTCCATGATCCGCGCCTGGACTGCGGGTTCATGGGTGCCGCGCCAATAGGCCGACCAGGGGTACAACGACCACACGGCGCCTTCCGCGAGCCCTGAGCGCACCCGAACCGGAAATCGCGCGAGGCCGGAGGCGCGCAGGATGCGATCGGCCAGGCGGCGTGAGATGGACATGGGCGGCCCCCGGGGATCAGGGAAGCTGGTCGGCGATTTCCTCCAGCGGATACGTGAGGATCTCGGAAAGCGTCGGATGATACCAAGGCGCGCGAAGCATGTCGCGGACGGTCGCCTTCATGCTCATGGCGACGCTGAAACAATGGATCATCTCGCCGGCCTGAGCGCCGACGATCTCGGCGCCGAGGATCCGGCCCTTCCTGGGATCGGCCAGGACGCGGACGTATCCATAATTTGCATCCATCAGGATCGATTTCCCATGGTCGTTGAAGGGATAGCTGGCCTTCAGGAACGGGACTTTCCGGCGGATCAGCTCCTGCTCGCCAGGGCCGATGGATGCGACCGGCGGGTCGGTGAAGACGACGGTCATCGCGAGATCGTAGTCGACGGGTTTGATCTTCTTCACCCCGAAGGCATGCCGCGCCGCGAGTTCGCCCTGTTGGACGGCAAGGTGGACGACTTCCATCGGGCCGCAGACATCGCCGCCCGCGTAGATGTGCGGCTGCGAGGTCTGTTGCCAGCGATTCGTGGCGATCCGGCCGGAGGCGTCGGTGCGGACCCCGGCGGCCTCGAGTTCCAGGCTGCGAACGGCGGGTTCGCGTCCGAGCGCATTGAGGAGATGGGCCGCCCTGCGGCGGATGATGCGTCCGGTGGTGACGTCCTCGAATTCGACGGACACTCCGCTGCGGTCGCCGGAGACCTTCCGGATTTGAGTGTGGGTAAACAGCTCGATGCCCTCGTCGCGAAACGCGGCCTGGACGACGTCGGCGGCGTCGCAGGAATAGTCGCGCAGGATGTGGGGGCTGCGTTGGATCTGAATGACCTTGGCGCCGATGCGCCTGAGGAACTGCGCGAGCTCGCAGGCCACGATGCCGCCGCCCAGCACGATCACGCTCAGGGGCACGCGGTCGAGCTCCAGCACCTCGTCGCTGGTCCAGTAGGGGGTGTCGGCGAGACCGGGTATGGGTGGTTCGGAGACGCGGGATCCGGTGGCGATGAGGAAATGGCGTCCCTCGATCCGGGTGCCGTCGGTGAGTTCGACCCGGTTGGGCGACACGAAGCGCGCGTTGGACCGGTACAGGTCGTATTTCCCGGATTCCATCGCCTGTTCTCGGTAATCGGCAAATTCGCCGATGACGCGCAGCTTCCTGCGGTGGAGCGCGCGCATGTCGACCTCGGCGATCGGAATGCGAAGACCGAAGCGGTCCGCCTTTTGCGCCAGGTGGAGAACCTCGGTTGACCAGAGCAGGGTCTTCGAGGGCATGCAGCCACGAAGGATGCACAGACCGCCCAGTTTCCGGGCTCCGTCTATGATCGCGACGCGCTTGCCCAGAGAGCGGGCGACGCGTGCGCCGTTGAAGCCAGCCGAGCCTCCTCCGAGCACGACAAAATCGTAGGTTTTCATGGATTACCGGGATTCAGAACAGATCCCACGAGATTCGGTTATCAGAAGGCTGCAAGGGCAACAAACGAATGTACCCGATCGCCGGGGGGCATGCACGGAGTTCTACGAGGGACCCGGAGCGGCTGCGCCGTAATGGAAACCCCTGAAGGTAATGGCCACAAGAAACACAAAAAGGCGCCCGGGTTGCCGAATCTGATCGGAACGCGCTTATAAGCGCACGCAGCGCAAAGCCGATGCCCCTGAAATTTCGTGTTTTTCGTGGCGATTCAATTCAGGGGGCGAGGATCCTGGTCGCCGAGGAGAATTGTGCCAACAAACACGATGCAGAGGGATAGAATCACAAAGCGCGAGACGCCGGTCCTCAGCGGCCCTTGCCGAAGATCATCACGTGAATCGTCTTCAGGACGATCGCCGCATCGAGGGCGAATGAGAAGTGGCGGATGTAATACAGGTCGTACTCCAGCTTTCTCAGCGTGTCCTCGATGTTAGCCCCGTAGGGGTAGTTCACCTGGGCCCAGCCGGTGATGCCCGGCTTCACGAGATGGCGAAAATGGTAACAGGGGATCTGTCGCTCGTATTCGGCGACGAGACGGTCCCATTCGGCCCGGGGGCCGATCAGACTCATGTCGCCCTTGAGAACGTTCCAGACCTGCGGCAGCTCGTCGATGCGTGTTGTGCGGAGGAATCGCCCCACGGTGGTGATCCGCGAATCGCCCACCCGGGTATAGGGGTCGGACGCGGCGGTGGCCGTCCGCATCGTGCGGAGCTTGTAGATTTGGAACGGCACGTGGTTGCGCCCAATCCGTGTCTGCCGGAAGAACACGGGCCCGCGATCCTCGATCCACACGGCCAGTCCGCCAAGCAGGATGAACGGGGCGAAGATGATCATGCCGAGGATCGAGAGGACGACGTCGCTGATCCGCTTGATTCGCTCGAAGACCGGCTCGCGGGCGATCTCGAAGCCCTCCTGGAAAAGCCAGGTCTGGTTGAGGCGGTAGAGCGGGATTTTTCGCAGATAAACCTGGTAGAACAGTTCCAGCGTGTACGTGGGCGTCCCTCTGAAGTAGTAGCGAACCAGCTGCTGCGAAACGTTGGGCGGCAGCTCGCGGTTGCTCTCGCGAAGCACGATCGCCTCCGCTTCGAGCGAGCCCGACTCAATCCTCGCCAGGATCTCCTCGAGCGTGGCCAAGGGTGTGCCGTCGTCCATGACGACGGGTTCGCCGGTCGACGTGGGCAGGCAGTACACGATCGGCTGAACGAGGGTCGAACGCCGGGCTTCGTCGCGGAATACCTGGCAGCTGGGCAGGTCGCCCACGAAGACGATGCTCTTGGTCTTCTCCCGAAGGCTGTTGCGGTGGTAGATGAGTCGCCGGTAGCCGAGCGAAATCGGAATGTACGCGACAAAGCTGAGGATAATGACGAGACGGGAGGTCTGAAGTGGAAACGTGTTGGTGATGACGGCGTAGGTGATGAGCAGCGTGCCGACCATCGCGGCCAGCAGTGCGATCGTGTGCTGGCTCGCGTAGTCGAGGCTCAGCATGTCGGTCCTCGGGCGGTAGCCATCGATCAAATACAGCGCGCCCACGATGAACACGAGCGGCAGGAGCAGGACGGTCGTGGGGTAGCTTGAAAAGACCTCGATGCCGCGGAGGTTTCCCATGATGCGGAACACGAGCGCGACCAGACAGGCATCCAGCACGAACAGCAGGAGCGAGGTCTTTCGTTTGACGATCATGGGGTGAGACTTTGGAAGGGCGGGAAAAACGGCGAACTGCCGGGAGCCTCGAATCACGGAGGCGCGGAGTTCATCGGGTGCGCGAGAGTCGGGTTGGATCGTGTAAAAAACGGTTCACCTGCAGGGCGAAACCCGGACGAGCGGGAGACGCGGCATTCGTCCCTGCAAATTCCAGGACCCGGTGGTTCAACGGCGGTCCCCGGACTGAAGCGGGCCAGGGGGCGCAAAGTCAGGTTTGAAGGAGACAGACCCGTTGGCAAGCCCGCTTGCCGAGGGAAGTCAGCCCGCCAGGAGCGCCGCGTAATCCGCGAGGTGCCTGTCGGCGAGGAGATCAGTGCCGAAGTCGCGCGCCCGGGCGGCGCCGGCCGCGGAAAGCGCCTTGAGGAGGTCGGGCGCCGTGCCGAGGCGCACGAGCAGGCCGGCGAGGTTTTCGGACGCCGCGGGCGATCGGTGGTCGAATACCGCGCCGGTGACGCCGTCCTGAAGGAAGTCGGAGAAGCACCCGAGGGCGCTGACGACCGGGACCGCGCCCGTGGCCATGGCCTCGAGGGGGGCCACGCCGAAGGACTCACCCTGTTCCGCGACGCTCGGATAGACGAAGACGTCGCAGGCCCGGAGCGCGGCGGCGAAGGTGGTCCGTTCGAACACGGGATCGCGGAAGGTCACGGGGGCCGTTCCTGCGAGCGTCCGCAGGTGTTCGACGTAGGCGGGGCCGGCGCCGCCCTGCGCCACTTCCCAGGCCCCCATGATCACCAGCGTCGAGCCCGGCAGGCACGGGGCCGCCTTGGCGAAGCCGCGTATCAGGATTTCCAGCCCCTTCTCCGGATGGATTCGCCCGGCGTAGAGGAAGCGGAGCGGCCCGTTGAAATCGCGCGGCGCCGCCGTGAACACCGAGGTGTCGATCGGATTCGGGATGACGTTGACGATAGGCCGGGACCAGGGGGCCTGCGTGACGATCGCATCCGCAACGGAGCGCGACACCGCCGTGATCCGGTCGACGCCGCGATAGAGTCGGTATTGCCCTTTTGGATATCGATGGGCGGCGACCACGATGCGTGCCCCGGCGTCGCGGCGGCGTCGGGCGGCCAGGAAGGGCAACCAGAACGAGTTGAGCAGCCAGACGTCGGCGGCGGGCAGCCTGCGGGCGGCGGAGAGCGAGTAGGGGAAGTCCTTGAGGATGTTCACCCACACCCGGCTGGTGCTCTGGGAGCCCTGCAAACGAAGGTGGCGCACGCCGGCGGCCACTTCCTGGTCAGGCAGCCCGGGGTGGCGTCGCGAGATCAGGGTCACCTCGTGGCCCCTGGCGGCGAACCGCGCGGCGAGGTCCGTCGTCAGCCGTTCCACCGCCCCGGCCGGCCCGGGAGGCGTGGGATGAAACGGGCCCGTGGCGATTGCGATCCTCATGGCGCGGCGGCGACGTCGACGGTTTCCCAGAAATTGAGCGCGCGTTCGAGACCCTGGCTTTCGTTGTGGAAACGGCCCGCGTTCCGGGCCAGCTCCGCACGCGCGACTCGGTCGGAGGCCAGTTGACGCAGCGCATCGGCCAGCGAATCGAGCTCGGTGCGTTCGAAGACGAGTCCCATGCGGCGCGCAGCCACCAGCTGTGCGATCTCCGAATTCCCGGGGCCGATGAAAAGGACCGGCCTTCCGACTGCCGCGACGCCGTAGAGCTTGCTCGGAAAAACGGCGGACTCGCACCCGGGCTTGAGCGTGACGAGCTGGATGTCGGCGGCCGAGAGGGAGGAGGCGAGGGCGGCGCGCGGCTGGGCGGGCAGGAAGCGCACATTCTCCAGGCGCAGCCGGCGGGCCTCCTGCTCGAGAGGGGCGCGGGAGGCGCCGCCTCCGACGAAGACAAAGCGGATCCGATCCGCATCCCTCAGGCGTTCCGCGAGCCGGAGCACCGGCTCGAGATCGTGGACGCGGCCGATGTTGCCGCTGTACATGACGACGAGCTCGTCTCCAAAACCCCAGGACGCCCGGAATGCCGCAGACTCCCCGGGTTTCGCCTCGGCGAGTCCTCGGGGCGCCCAGTTGGGCAGGATGCGGATGCGGTCCGCGGGCAGCCGTCGATGCCGGACGAGGGCGGCCATGTCGCTGCCGAGGACCACGCAGCCCGCGCTGTGCCGCCAGGCAAAATCCCTGGGAATACGAAGCAGTCCGAGGAACCGGGCCGCGAGCGGGTGCGGGGAGAGCCGCATGGCGATTTCCGGGTAAATGTCCTGCGCGTAGTGGAACAGCCGCGCGGAACGGAGCGCCGCGACCGGCCACGCGGCAACGCCGGCAAGGGGAGGGTCGGACCACACTGCCAGCGTCGTGCCACGTCGAAGTTCCACAAGGAGCCGAAGCTGCAGGAGGAGGTGGAAAAGGGCGAAGTCGAGGATCCGAAGCGCGACGTGAAAACGTCCGAGGCGGGTGCAGGAAAGCCGGACGATTCGCACGCCGTTGCGAAGCTCGGTTCGCGGCACCTGCCCTCCGGGCGGCCGGCTCGTGATCACGGTCACGCGGTGGCCCCGCGCGGCCAGGCCCTCGGCGAGGTCACCCAGAAGCTGGGCCGTGGCGGGTTCTTCGGGCCAGTAAACGCGGTTTACGAAAACGTAGGAGCGCATGGGTCCGGCGCAGGATCATCGCCCCGGCGAGGCGTCGCGCCCATGGCGTGCCAGCTCCCGGCGTTTGGCCGTGTTCCAGAATTCATAGATCCCCATCAGCCGGCAAAAGACGTATCCGCGGTAGCCGTCGAGGAAGCCCGCCCTGGCGACGTAGTGATAGAGGAAGCGCAGGGTGGGCCGGAAGGGCAGGCGCTGCGCGAAGGCCTTGAGACGGCGCTTGCGCGCGAGCACCGGTGCGAGCGACCCGGCATCGGCGTGATCGCCATCGCCGAAGTCGATCCGGGCCTCCCAATTGCTGTAGCGGTTGTGCTTCTCGATCCACACCTCGATCGACGGAAAGGCGAAATGCTCCATCTCGTGCGCCAGCCATCCAGCCCGGCCCTGGAGGACGACGTGCTCGTGCACCTCATTGTCGCCGGAGTCACTCCGATCCGTGCCCGGCGGACGTTCGTAGCGGCCCTTCGCGTGTCGGAAAAATCGGAGATTCCAGGAGGGGTAGTACCCGCAATGCCTCAGCCAGCCGTCGATGAACCAGAACCTGCGGTTCACGTAGTACCCCTCGCAGTCGGGCCTCGCGACCTTTTCGGCGAGTTCGTCCGCGAGCTCCGGCGTGATGCGCTCGTCCGCGTCGAGGATGAACACCCACTCGTTGCGCCAGTCGACGTGTTCGAGAGCCCAGTTCTTCTTTTTGGGAAAGCGGCCATCCCATTTGAAATCCACCACGCGCGCCCCTAGCGCCCGGGCCAGGTCGGACGTGCCGTCGGTGCTGCCCGAGTCGACCACCACGACGTCGCTCGCAAACGCGGCCGAGCGGATGCATGCCTCGATGTTTCCGCGCTCGTTCTTCGCGGGGATCAGGACGGACAGGGGGCAGGAGCCAGGCCGGAGTTCAGTTGAGCGAGGCATAGGATACGGCAGCGAAGAAATTGAGCCACCATACGATCACGACCGCGAAGTTTCCGAAGGGAAACTCGACCCAGGCGTAGGCAAGGATCAGGCCGCAGCCGACGACGAGGTAACGGGCGAGCAGGCTTTGGACGCGCGTCCGAACCAGGGAGATGGCCGGGAGCAGGGCGCACAGCCCGATCAGCGAGCTGCCGACGAATCCGAGCTCCGCGAAGGCCTGGAGCCAGTCGGAGTGGGCGTCCTCGTAGAAAATGGGCAGCAGGTCGCTGCGGGGTTCCGCGCTGTTGTAGCGGTAGAAAATGGTTGGATACGAACCCATGCCCCAGCCGTACACCGGCTGGTCCCTGCCCATGGCGATCGTGTCGCGGTACAGGGCGAGCCGAGACCCGATCGAACCTTCCTGCTCCATCTGCGCCACCTGGGCCTTCGTGAGGCTCCAGCGTGCCTTGATCACCGGCCGTCCGAGCCAGAAGACCGCGGCACAGCCGAGGGCGAGTATAGCGACGATCCCGACCAGCGGGAGGGCGGCGGATTCGTTGTGACTGCGCCGGCTGCGGATCGCACGGATGCCCGCGTGCAGCGCGACGATTCCCAGGAGCGCGACGAGGAGGAGGGTCGACGAGCGGGAGGAACAGAGCGGGATCGTCGCGGCGAGCAGGAGAATGGCGACGCCTCCGAGGAGAACCGGCGAATGCCAGATGTCGCGGTATTCCCGTTCACCGCGACGGAAGAAATGCCAGAACAGGCCGAGCGCCGCCGATGTCGACAGGAGCACGTAGGCGCCCCAGTGGTTGTGATAGATGAACGTGGCGAAAAAGGTCGGATTCGTGGAGTGAACCAGGCCGAAGTAGAGCCCCTTCGCCCCTGCGAGCTTCTGCAGCGTGCCGAAGATGGCGAGGATCACCGCATTGGCGCCGAGCACGAGCAGGAGCGCCCGCAGGACGCGGCGCTGGCGGATCACGATGGCGAGATTGAAGGCTGTCAGGTACGCGCAGTCGAAAAGCCAGAGCGCATGCCCCGCGGCGTCCGGGACCGCCGTGCTCGGAAGCCAGTGCACATAGGAGCCGGTCACGAGCACCTTGTGGACCCCGTCGAACAGCTCCTTCTGGCTGGGATTGAATATCCCGATCGCCACGTAGAGGTTGAACAGGAGGGCGGGTACGAGCCAGAGGTACCGCTTGCGGGAAGGACGGCGGTGGCCGTCTCGCGGCGTACGCAGGGCGAGCAGGGTGATTCCGAGCGAGAGGCTGCCCCATGCGAGCAGGGGCAGGCGGAGCCTCAGGTCGTTTCCGCCAAAGTCCCAGGTCGCGGCGATTGCCAGAACCGCGGCGTGGACCACGGTCGCCAGCTCGAGCGGCGAAAGCGGGAGCGAGCCGGAGCGGCGCGCGGACTGGCCGGAGCCGTATTTGGACGAAGCGGAGGCGCTGGACATGATTGGGCGGTTGGGCGGCGCGCGGCGTTCAGTGCAACAGGGACTCGTAGAACCCGGCCAGCGTCGCTGCGGTGCGGTCCCAGGAGTATTCCCGGACCGCCCAGGCGCGCGCCGCTTCGCCCCGCTCGCGCAGCGTTTCCTCGCCCAGGGCAAGCGAGGCGAGGAGCGCGTCCTTGTACTCTTCCCATGGGCCGCACCAACCGTAGTCGGTGTCGTTGATGGCCTTCCATGGCGTCGTGTCGGTGACGAGCACGGGAAGTCCCCAGGCGAGCGCCTCGGCTACGACCATGCCGAAATTCTCGGAATGGGACGGGAGGAGGAAGAGGCTTGCCGCCGGATAGGGGGCAGGCGCATCGGAGCCGTCGAACACCTGGACCCGGTCGCTGGCCGAGTTCTGGAGAACGTATCCGCGGATCTGTGACACCGAATATTCCTGGGGGATACCGACCAGCATGAGCATCCAGCGGCGCGGAGCATGCTGGGTCCAGAGGTCGATCAGCTCGAGAACCCGCTTCTTGTGGTGAAACCGCGAGTAGAAGAGCGCGGTGGGGCGGGAAAAGGCGTCGGGACAGGCCTCTTTCCAGTAGGCGGTTGCCGCGGTCGCCTGGGCGGGTGTGGGAGGCTCGACTCCATTTGCCGCCAGGCATACCGGCTGGGTGAAGCCGAGCGAGGCGATGTCCTCGGCCTCAATGCGGCTGGTCGCATGCCAACCCCGGGCCGCGTCGACGGCCTTCGGATGGATGAAGCGGAGCGCGAGCTCCTTTTTCCAGCGGTGGTGATTCCAGGCCCAGCGATTGAGCATTCCGCGGGGGGAGATGACGTGGGGAACGCCGAGGCGTTCGGCGCACTGGGCGGCGTAGTGGGTCGTGCGGAGCCAGAGCCCGTGGGAATGGACGATGTCGTAGCGCTCGGAGGCCAGGTGCCGCTTCAGCGCCGGCGAGGCGCAGATCCAGTCGGGCCTGGCCCTGGGAAAGTGTCTCACGGAGAGGCCGGCCTCTTTCGCCTCGGAGGGGGCGGTCTCGGCGCCGGTGGTGAGCAGATCGACCTGATGCCCCAGGCGTGCCAGAGCGGCCGAGAGCTTGGGCACGGACACGCTCGGACCGCCATGGCGAGTTTCGAGGCTGGGGACGATCTGTGCGATTCTCATTAAGTGAGCGGGTCCGGACGGGGTTTGAGGGGACGACAGGGATTACCGGCGCAGATCATCGACGGCGGTTGATTTGCGACGACGACGGACCGGGCGCCCACGACACAGAGTTCGCCGATCGTGACTCCGGGGCCGACGAAACAGTCCGCGGCCAGCCAGGCATTCGCGCCGATTTCAATCGGTTTGGTGACCAGCGGCATGCTCCAGCGGAGGTAGTCGTGGGTACCGGAACACAGGTGGCAGTTTTGGCTCACATTGGCGCCACGCCTGAGCGTGATCCACCCCAGGTTGTAGACCGTCACGTTCGGCCCCAGCATGGTCCGCGGTTCGAGTCGCAGATTCTGCGGAAATGTGACGCGGACCGATGGAAAAACGACCACCTCGCGGGGCACGGGAATGTCGGCGCCAAACAGGCGGAGCAGGCGGGCCCGCCATGCATGACAGGGCCGCGGACTCCAGCGAAACAGGGTGGACTGGACCAATCCCCACACGAGCCGCCGTACGATCGTGCTCCGGGGATACGGCGTCACGCAACCTTGGGCGAGGTAGGGCGGTTCTGGGGAGGCGGCCATGGTCCGGTCAGGCTGGTGTGATCACTTGGTTGCCAACGCGAGGGTGGCAAAATCGGCGAGCAGTCGTGAAGCCAAAAGCGGGACGTCGAAGCGGTAGACGGACTGGCGTGCGGCCTCGGACATGGTGGCGCGGTAGGCGCGGTCCGTGACGAGCCGCGCGAGGGTTCGTGCGAGGCGGTCGGCCGCTTCCGGTGCACGCGGGTCGAAGATCTCGCCGTTGACTCCGTTCTCGATTAGGTCGGGGACAAAGGGCAGGTCGGACACGACGGGAACGGCCCCCGAGGCCATGGCCTCCACGACCGCCAGCGAATAGATCTCGCGCGTTCGTTGCAGGCTCGGGTAGCAGAAGACGTCGATCTCATAGTAGGTCGCGACGAGGCGCTCGGTCGTGCGAGGCGCCTGCCGGAGAACGAACCGATCCGGGCCCAGGAGCGCGATCAGGCGGCGCTCGACGGCGGTGGCGTACGTCTCGTTCGTCGTGGATCCCGTCGACGATTCCCGGGCTTTGCTGAAGACCACCCGCCAGGGCTGCGAAAGGCACATGCTCTGCAGCTGCTCGAGCGCCTGGACCAGCACGTCAGTGCCTTTTTCGGGGTGCAGCCGGCCGAGGTAGCCGATCGTGACCGGATCCTCGGCTTCGACGGAGGGCTTTGCCTTCGACAGCAGCTGCCAGTCAATGGGAAACCCGACGACGTGGATCTTTGGCGTGAGCTTGGGCATCACGGAGGCGATCGCCGCCTTCACGGGTGAGCTGATGGCCAGGACACTGTCCACCCGTTTCAGGAGTCGGAAGCGCTTTCGGGACAATCCGGCCGGTGCGACGACGATTCGACCGTATCGGCCGTGTCGGTACCCCAGGCGGAGGGGGACAAAAAGTCCGCCGACCGTGACGGTGACATCGGAGTCGGGGATGGCCCGCATCGTGCGTCCGGACCAGCGGAAGTCGCGCCACATCGACTTGCCCATGCGCCAGGTGCGGTCAAATCCCGGCACCCGGATATGGCGTACGCCTTCGCGAAGTTCATGGGCCGGGGTCCCTCGCCAACGGCGAGACAGGATGGTCACCTCATGGCCCTGCTTCGCGAATTCGGTGGCGAGCAGATTCCAGGAGCGGGCCGTCGAGTCGCCGGAGTCCGGGGGCATCAGGTCGGCGTGACCCATGACGATCGTGATTCTCATTGGGGGCGCCGATTCCAGCGGGGACCGGCGGGATGGTCAACGCGCGCGTCGCGTGGGGGCATCGACACCAGCCTGCGCTCATTCGGGCTGCCGCCTGAGCCCGATTCCGGAGAGCGCCCGCAGCAGGCCGTCCGTGGTCGACGCATAGGTGTAACTTGCTGCGCGCCCGCGGGCGCGGTCTCCCGCCGCCGCGAGGTCCGAGGCGAAGGCGCGCTCGAGCGCTGCGCCCAGGTCATGGCGGTCTCCCGCGCGAAACACCCACCCCGTGACGCCTTCCTCGACGAGATCGCGCTGGCATCCGACGAGGTCGCTGACGATGCAGGGACGGCCCATGTGCATGGCTTCGTTGATGGCGAGGCCCCAGGTTTCGTAGAGCCCACTCGAAGGGAGGCAGAAGACGTCCGCGGCCAGGTACCGGGCGGGCATCTCGGACTGGTTGGCAAATGGCAGGAAAAAGACGCGGGACTCGGGATCGCGGGCGGCTCTCATCCGCAGGCGTTCGGAATCCTGTCCGTCGCCTACGAATACGAGCGCGCGTCCGGGGCGCTGATGGGAGAGGAAGGCCTCGAGCAGCCCCATCGGGTCCTTATCCGGGTGGAGCTTTCCGGCAAACAGCACGACCCGCTCGTCGTCGGCAATTCCGAGGCGCGCACGCAGGGCCGCGGCCGCCGCGCGAACCGCGGGGTCGGCGGGATTGAAGTGCGCTGCATTGACCGAGTGGGGCGCGAAGAACAGGCGAGACTCCGGGACGCCGAATGTCTGGAAATAGTCGTGATTGGCTCGTCCGACGCAGGTCACGGCGGCGAATTGCCGGTAGAGCAGTCCGAGCATGATGCGTTTGGCCAGACCCGGACCCCGCGGGCGGCCCAGAAGATGAGAATCACCCCTGAATATGAGCGGCACCCCATGCATTCGGGCCCACGCGATCAGACGAAGGTGGCTGCGATAGGCGTATCCAAACAGGAGAATCGCATCCGGGCGCCACGCGTGGAGACGCCGGTTGAGCGTGGGGTTGTCCAGACCGGAGAAGCGTTCCGTCCCGGGAGAGGCCGAGCGATTTGGGACGAGTTCCCAGTCGTAGCCGCTCACGAGATCGACGTCCCACGCAAAGGTAGTGCCGAAGCGGGGGTCGCGCTTGGGCGTGATGCCGAAATCCCAGAGGTAGAAGACCCGGAGTTGCACCGCGCCGCTTTCCGCGAGCCAGCGAAACCAGGGGCTGTAGTATTGCGTGGGATGTGACACTACGACCGCGAGTCGGGGGCCTTGACGGTCGGCGTTCATGCCGGCTTCTCCCGTCGGTGCACGGTCCGGTCCACGAAGGGTGCGACGGCCATGCAGATCGACACGATCGATTGGAACACCGAGGTCACGAGGACGCTCGCGACCATCTCATAGGACGTGGCCATGCCCAGAAAGAGCGCGAAAAGGGCAAATCCCTCGAGCGAGAGCAGGGCCTTGTTCTGCGTCATGCGCTCGACCACGGCCATGAATCCGCCGAGGAACAGGCCGAGGATGATGCTCCCCATGAAGGGGCCATAGTTGCCATACGCCTCGGGCACCAGCCCCCACGCGATGTAGGTCGTGAACGTGGAATGCAGGTCCTGACGTCCGAAATGCACGTTGAGCATCACCTGCCCCTCGTGTGCGCGGGGTTTCTCCGGCCAGAAGTAGCGCGGAATCAGGAGGGGCGGGATGATTGCGTAGGTCGCTCCGTTCAGCAGGTCGATGTGCTGGTGCTCGACCGCGTCGATGATGAACAGGAGGTTGCTCAGGTTGTTGACCCGGTCGGCGAGCGACTGCCGGGCCTCCCGCTCGGCGCGCGTCTCCTCCCGGGGCTCAAACATCATCGTGGTGCTCGCATTGAACCAGTCCGTGTAGATCGTCGGCAGGTTGGTGATCGAGTAGTTGCGCATCTCGCCCGTATTGGGATTCCAATACTGCATGCGCATCTCGTGTTTGCTCAGGTTGAAGAACGAGAGCACCGCGATCGTGATGACCACGAATTTCCAGGGAAAGCGACCCGAGCTCCAGAACAGTCCGATCATGACGGATGCAATGTAAATGATCGTGGACGAGAGCAGCAGGGAGGCGGCAGAGACGATGCACTGGATGGCGAATGCGCTCCAGAAGAAGATCTTGAATGAGCGCTCGATCTCGCCGCTGCCGACGCCCAGGGCCGCGATGAAGAAACCACACATGCTGGCGGCGCCGGAGACCGCCACGAGGACGGGGTAGGTCCCCTGTGGAAGGACTGCGAAGGCCGGGTCCAGCAATCCGCTCGTGTATGCCAGCTCGTAGACTGTTGTGGCGGCGACGAGTATCAATCCCAGCTTGCGAAAGGCGCGAAAACCGCCGCGCCTGAGCAGCGTGAGCGTGTAGGAGATCGGCCGGCACGGCGGCACTATCTGCATCAGAGCGTACCAGCCGGCCGCCATCGCCAGCTGAAACACGAGCAACTCCATGCCCGCGGTCTGGAATTCGCTCCGCGGATACTTGGTGAGGGCCTCGTTCGCCGTGACGATTGGAATTCCGTAGGCCAGGAGGTGCTGGATCGCCATGGTGGGCAGGAGCGGTACGCCCTTCCCATTGACGGACCACAGGTGCAGCACCAGGAAGGTGCCGATCGACGTGAGGATGAACGTCGAGGCTCCGAGGCGGTTGGTGAAAAAGTAATACGCACCCAACAGGCCCAGAAGGGCGCCGAGCCACAGCTTGGAATCGGCGATGAATATCCGGACATTCCTCGCGAGATCCGCGACGGTGGTCTGTTCGTCGATGTGGAGCGGTCTGGTCTTAAACCGGGGGAGGTTCAATTCGGAGGAAGGTTGGGCGGGCCGTCGGCCTGGGCAGTGAAGTGTACGCGGCGCGTGGGTTGGGCAATGAAATTGGTCGCAAGCCTTGGGGTCAGCGTTCGAAGAAGAGCTCGACGGGGTCTTTGAACAGGCTTCTGAAATCGGCCGGGAGCGTGGGCTCGGTGAACGGCGGCAACGGGAGTAGCTGGGAGGTGTGTGCGGCGATGGCTGTGCGCTTGACGGCTTCCACGCCGCGAATGTCGACCGCGAAAATCCCTGGGTAATGGAACGCGGCCTTCACGAGGGGGCGCACCTGCCAGCGGGCCCAAATCGGATACTCCAAAATGCGCGGATGCTGCGAGGCGGTTCGCAGCGCCTCGTCCAGGCATTCGGTCACCCGGTCATGCTCCGAGCTGCCATCGCGGGCGAGAGGCGCAAGGATCGTGTCAGGCTGCGTGGCGCGAATCAGGTCGGCCAGGTCGGCGACGAGGCGGGCCCGGGCCGCGTCCGAGAGCTCGCCGAGGCGGCCGTCTTCGTAGCCCAGAAATCGAAGTTCACCGGCCGGCACGCCGAGCCGGAGCGCCGCCAGCTCCGCCTCTCCCCGGCGCATCGCCGCAATCTGGTCCGGATCGTGAAGGGGATGGCCCGGGTGTGAGGCGCGCCCGTCCGTGACCATGGCAATCTGCACGGTCCCACTCTGCCCGGTCAGGCGTGCGATCGTTCCCCCGCAGCCGAGAGATTCGTCATCCGGGTGAGGGGCGACAACCAGCACGCGTCCCAGCGTTGAGGGGGACAGTTCCTCCGCCCGAACGCGAAGCACCAGCGAAACCGCGCGACTTGCCGCGATGCGCAGGTGTGATTTGAGGCTCCCGATCATCACCGCGTCCCAGGGGCCGTCGGCGCGATGGCGATTTTCCAGCTTTCGGTGAAATACCAGCGTTTGGCCGTATCCACATAGTGGTGCATGACCGCGCGTGGCGCCAGGCACTCCCTGCGTGGAGGAAGCGTGAGGTAGTCGCCGGCCGGCGCGACGGCGCACGAATGCCCCGCCACGAGCATCGCGACGAGGGCCTGTTCGAGGTAATAGTTTGTCCGCTCTTCCCGAACGAGGGAGCTCGTCCATCGCTCCAGCCGGTCCCAGTCGATCGAGTCGCTCCGCAGGCCACAGAGGCCGACATTGACGAGTGGGGCGAGGCGGGTGCCGGCGAGGCGTTCCATCAGGCCGCGCGAATAGCCGTAGCTTTCCGTGCAGTCGACGCCGTGGAGCGGGCGGTCGGGCATGGCGAGCCAATCCAGAAGGAATCCGGGACGCCGGAAAAAGAGCATGTCCGAATCGATCACCAGCCGCCATCCCTCGCGCTCGAGGTGAACATCGATCAGTTTGCGAATATTGGGGTAGTTGTCCCAGCGTTCGCGAAGGTGCGGAAAGCGGTCCCTTGGAAGCGCGCGGTCGAGCCGTTCAAGCGTCTCGCGGCAGGTCGTCACGGCCAGGTCCGGAAAATGGCGGCGCAAGGGGGCCAGGCAGGCCTCGTCGAGCGTGCCATCGTCGTACAAGTGCGGGCGGACGGGTCGACCTGCGTGACGGGCAAACGTCCAGAGGCAAAACAGCGTCTGGTACCAGAATCTCTGTCCCGTGAGCAGATGCAGTTCGACGGGCGGCACTCCTTCGGCCGCAGCGGGAAGGGTGGGGAGGTCCGACGCGGCGGCGAGCATGGCCAACCGTCCAGCTTCCGTGCGCCGCATCGCCAGGGGTCCGCCGGCGCGCACGAGATCGCGAATCTTCGACCGCGGCCGGTGATACACCCGGTAGATCAACCGGCCGAGGCCAAGTCGGCGCAGGGAATCGGGAAGGCTCATGGATTCTACGTCAGGGATGGATACGGTGCAGCCGGACCAGTTCGAACACGAGGTTGTCGATGGGAGCGATCGTGTGATACACGACGTGGGCCGCCGGGATCAGGAGGGCGATCACCCCGGCCCAGACGGCAATCCGTGGCGCATCGGCGGGACGTCGCCGTGCGAGCTCGATCAGGCCCAGCATCACTAACGGGCACAGGATTGCGATCGATCGACTCATGTCCGAGGCGAGGAGAAGGGAAATCAGTGCGGTCGCAGCGGCGAGCGCGGAGACGATCCAGCGATCGGTCCGGCACAACGAGAGGATCGCATAAACGATGGCGGCCCAGCCGACGCGCAGGCCCATCCACCAGGCGATCGGGGCCAAGTGGAGCGATTGAATGGAGGTCCGGACCTGGTCTCTGAGGAACGACCGTTCGACGTGCTCCGCCCACGGGGCGCCGCCCAGTCCGATTCGGATGGCAGCATAGGGAAGCACCAGCAGGACCGGCCAAATGAGGCTTCGTGCGGTTGGGAGGCGTTCCGTGCCCGACACGATGCGGACCGCCCAGGCCAGCGGGAGGCCGATGAGAAAGCGTTCGTCCACCCAGGGGGCGAACAGGCATGCGGACACCAGGGCGGCCCGGGATTCCGAAAACGCGACAACCAGCAGCCCCAGCCAGACCCAGGCATCGTTCATGCCCAGCCATCCGATCGGTACGAGACAGGCCGAAGTGCTCGCAAGCACCAGCGTGCCTCCGACTGCGTAACGCCAGTCGTCCAGGATTCCCAGCAGGCGCGTGGCAACCCAGGACACCAGCACCACCACGCCAAGCCAGGGAATCACGAACGGGGCATTCCCCCTCAGACCGAGGCCATGGGCCACCAGCGCCGGCAGGAGCCTCCAGCGCATGGCCGGTTCCACGGATTGATCAAAGGGATGTGCGCACTGACGCAGGTAGGTCGTCCCTCGGGACCATTCGTACGACGCGGGCGCGTGATTTGCGATGACCCACAGGTGCGGCGCAAACGCGCAGATCACGAGGCCGAGGCAAAGGAGTGCGATCGGGAGCGATCGCGGGAGGAGGTCTCTGGTGCGGGGTGTCACAAGGAGGAACTCACGCGCCCTTCAAAGTGACCGCGGGCGCCGGCGAAGCGGACTCGGGCGGCGGGGGAGCTCCAGGGCCGGTGCATGAACCAGGCCTTGATGATCCGAAGCCCGGCACCGACGGAAGACACTGGGCCCCAGGGATTGGCGCCATGAAGGGTCAGGACCTGCATCCAGGATTTCTGGATACCCCGGTTCAGCCTGGCGAGGTAGTCCGGCTCAAGACGCGAGGCCGGGATGAGATGCACGAGGCTGAGCTCGGGAAAGTAGCCGACCCGCCAGCCGGCCGAGAGGCCGCAAAGGACGATGTCGTTGTCGCCTCCGGAACTCAGTTCCCGGCCGCGCCGGTCGGACAGACGCGGCGATGCCCCGCGGGAAACCCAGGCCTTTGCGACCGCCTCGCGCAGGACCATCCCCGCGCCGATGGGCGCGTAGGGCGGATACTCGCGGAAGTCGCCGGCCACGGTCCCGGTGTCGGACAGTAGAGGGCTGTCGCCTGGATCGCGAAGCGCAAGAAGCGGAAAGAACTCCTCCTGCCAGGGCTCGGGCTGCCGTTCGAATTCGGGCACGGATTTACCCCCCACAAGACCCGTGTCCGGGTGGCGCTCCAGCAGCGCGACCGCGGTTTCCAGATAGGAGGCCGCGAGCACATTGTCGTCGTCCACCAGGACGATGCAGGCGCCCCGGGCCTCCGCAAATCCGCGCGCCCTCGCCTGGCTGAGTCCCAGGCGGGGTTCCGCCACGATGCGGGCACGTCCGAGAAGGGCAGGCGGGAAAATCTCGGGCGTAAGCACAGGGGTCGAGGCGTTGTCCACGACAATGAGCTCCCATGCCTCCGCCGGCAGCGTCTGCGCAGCAAGCCCCTCGAGCGTGCGCCGCAGGCGTTCGGCGTTCGGATTGTGGGTGGGAACGATGACCGAGACTTGGATCATCCGATGTCTAAGTTCGAGCAGTGGATCGGGAATCGCCACGAATACCAAAACATCCCACGGGCATCGGCTCCGCCTCGGGTGCGCTTATGAACGCGCTCCGACTGGAGCCTGCACCGCCGACGGCTTTTGGGTTTCTTGGGTCCAACACTTTCGGAAGATTTGTTTGTGGGGCAGCCGCCCTGGGAACTCTGAGGCCCCTTGAACGAGTAGGTGATATCAGACCGAACCGGATTCCGGGCGGCTTCGTACAACTCGCGCCGGCACACCCACTGCGATGCTGTTGGGCGGCAGGTCGCGGGAGACCACGGAGCCCGCTCCGACGATGCAGCCGTCGCCGATCGTGACCCCTCCGAGCACCGTCACTCCCGCGCCCAGCCAGACATCCGTCCCGATGGTGGTGGGCAGGAGCGTGTCGGGCTGGGATCGTATCGGAACCCCGGATGCAGGGATTGCGTGGTTCGACGACAGGATGCGGCAGTGCATCGAGATCAGGGCATGGTCGCCGATCGTCACTCCGCCCTGGCCGTAGATGACGGCGTATTGGCCGATGAATGCGTTTGACCCCACGACGATGCTGCCGCCCCTCGCCTCGAGGCAGGCGCCCTGGAGCAGCTGCGCCCCGGCCTGAAGACGGATCTCTCCCTGCCGGCCCGACGCAAAACCACGACTGAGGACGACGGAGCCTTCCAGCAGACAGTTCGACTCGATGCGAACGCCGTGGGCCCTGGCCCAGGCGACGCACAGGCGGGAACGGAGTTTTCTGAGCAGCTCCATGACGGATTCAGGTTGGTCGGTCGGTCGTCCGGGCGCCAGCCTGGCGATTTTGGACGCGACGCCGGCGCGCCTCCTGCAGGGAAATCACCCAGAGAGCCGGAAGAAATCGCGCAAGCAGCCTGACCGTCGGACTTGCTCCGAGAGGCGGCCGGCCGCCGTGGGATCGGCAAAGCGCAAGGGCTCGGGAGGCACTGCGGCGATCGCCCCAGAACAGCAGGTTGCGGGCTGCCCGTTCGGCTTCGAACGCCAGGTCGTCGCGGTAACTCACGGCGTCGGACCAAAGGCTGTATGCTTCCAGCGTGGCGAGGCGACAGTTCCAACTGGCCCGGTAGTCGTGGCTGAAGCTTTCCGTACGTCGCAGGGCGATCGTCAAAACCCGGCTCTCGTGTCGCCACCGGGCGCCGGCGTGGGCCATCCGAACGTGCACATCCGAATCCTCCCACATGCGCAGCGACTCATCGCAGCCACCGACCGCAGACCAGAGGCTGCGCCGAATGACCGAGTTGTTCAGACTTAGCGGATGACGCAGCAAGTGCGCGCAGGCTTGGGAGCGCAGGGCGTCTGCGTCATAGGTCCACCGGAGCACGAGCGCCCGGCTGTCTTCCTCGACCCAGTCGGCATCGCACGAGACCACGTCCACTTCGTCGGAGCAAAGCGCGGCCAGCGTCGAGTTGAAGTCCGGCTCCATGAGGTCGTCGGCATCGTGAAAATGCATCCATTCGGTCGCGGCGGCTGCGGCGAGACGGTTGCGGGCGACGGCGACGCCGCGATTGCCTCCGCCGTCGATCACCCGCATTCCGAGTGCGCGCGCCACCTCTGCCGTGGTGTCGGTGCTTCCATCGTCGTAGGCGACGACCTCCGAAAAGGGCAGCCGCTGGGCGCGCACACACTCCGCGAGGCGCGGAAGGAACCGCGCCGCGTTGTGGCAAGGCACTAGGAGCGTGACCTGGGGTGCGGACATGACGCAGGGGGCGTCGCCGGGCAGACCGTGCGACCGGCGGGCCGGTCGCTACGGCGAGGGAGTATCCTACAAGGCTTCGATGAGCTCGTCGGGTTTCACCGCATACACGCCCACGTGGGCGACGGTGATTCCGGCGGCGAGATTTGCGAGCTGGGAGGCAACCGCGGGCGTCGCACCCGCGCAGAGCGCGAGGGTCAGCACGCCGATCACCGTGTCGCCGGCGCCCGTGACGTCGTACACCTGTTTCGCCTGGGTCGGCAGGTGCAGGAAGGTGTCGTCTGCCAGGAGGGTCATGCCCTCATCGCCGCGCGTGATCAGGACCATCCGGATTCCGAACTTGGACTGCAGGGAGCGGGCCGCGCTTTCGACGTCGGCGTCCGAGCGCAGCGGAAAACCCGCGGCGAGTTCTGCCTCCCGCTTGTTGGGCGTAATGATGGTCGTATTGGCAAATACCGCCACGTTCTGCGGCTTCGGATCGACAGCAATGACCTTGTCAGGGGACTTCGCCACGATGCGGCTGACCAGGGTTTTCGAGAGCACGCCCTTGGCGTAGTCCGAGAAGATGATTCCGTCGATCGAGGGAAGGAGGGATTCGATGGACGCCAACAGTTGTTGCTCGACGTCGCCTCCCACGATTCCCGTCTTCTCCCGGTCGATACGGACAATTTGCTGCTGGTGTGCGATTACGCGGCTCTTGATCGTGGTCGGGCGCGTGGAGTCGGTGATCACCGCGGAAGTGTCGCCACCGAGGGTCTTGATCTGCTCGGCGAGCCGGCGTCCGTTCGAATCGTCGCCTACGACGCCGGCAAACATGACCTTGGCGCCCATCGCCAGCAGATTGAGGCCCACGTTGGCCGCGCCGCCGGGACGGGATTCCTCGCGCGTCACCTCGACGATTGGAATGGGGGCCTCGGGCGAGATGCGCGACACGCTGCCCCAGACGTACTCGTCGATCATAAGGTCGCCGACGACGAGCAGTCGCAGCGAGTTGAACCGCCTGATGATGTTGATGGCCGATGTCTTATCCATGCGATGGGTCGGGCTGCTAATCGCCGAGGCGACGGCCGGTGGCGAGGTAATTCCGCACGTAATCCGTGACGGCATCGCGCAGCGGCGTCATGGGACGCGAATACCCCGTGCCGCGCAGCTTCGCGATGTCGGCCTTCGTGTAATACTGGTATTTCTCGCGGAGCTGCTCCGGCATGTCGATGAACTCGATGGCTGGGCTGCGGCCCATCGCCGCGAAGATGGCCTCCGCGAGCGTGATCCAGGTGTTGGCCTCTCCCGAGCCCAGGTTGAAGAGCCCCGCCGCCTTGGAGCCGCCCTCGGCGAAATGCAGCGTCATCTCGACCGCGTCCTTCACGTAGAGGAAGTCGCGCATTTGGTGACCGTCCTTGTAGTCGGGCCGGTGGCTGCGGAAGAGCCTGAGCGAGCCCGTATCAAGAATCTGGTGATGCGCCTTGCTCACCAGCGAGCGCATGTCGCCCTTGTGTTCCTCGTTCGGGCCGAAAACGTTGAAGTATTTCACCCCTACGATCCGGGAGAGCCAGCCTTCGCGCTGGGCAATCAGGTCGAAGAGGTGCTTCGAGTACCCGTACATGTTGAGGGGACGCAGACGATGAAGGTTGTCGTCGGTGTCGTCCATGCCCTGGGCGCCGTCGCCGTAGGTGGCCGCGGAGGAGGCGTAGATGAAGCGGGCTCCGCGGGCGAGGGCCCAGGCCGCGAGCTCCCTGGTGTATGCGGTGTTGTTGTCGGCGAGGTACGACGCATTGCGCTCGGTGGTGGAGGAGCAGGCGCCGAGGTGGAAGACCGTGGAGATGTTGCCCCAGGCGTCGGGCTTTTCGGCCAGGCGCCGCCTGAACTGATCCGCCTCGACGTAGTCGGCGAACTTGAGCGGCGTCAGATTGCGCCACTTCTCGTCGGTGCCGAGGATGTCGGTCACCACGATGTCGGTGGCTCCGCGCTGGTTGAGCGCCCAGATGAGCGCGCTGCCGATGAAGCCGGCCCCGCCGGTTACGAGAATCTTTCCCTGCATAGGTGGCTACGAGTCTATTGGTTCCGATGGCAAGGCGAGCGCAAAGCACCGCGCCAGGGCGGCGGCATGTGAATCCTGGGTGACGAACGCGCCCCGGGGGTCAGGTGGATTTCCTGGCGATGCGGGCGTGCACGGCCTCTTCGACCTCGTCGACAGGGATGTCCATGCACATGCGTTCGTGGGGGCATCCCTCGTTCAGGCCGCAACCAGCGCACTCGGGCGAACGCGTGAGATTCGTGTTGAACGCATAGCCGGTTTCGATCGGACGGGAGCGGCCACCATAGAGGATGACTGCCGGCGTATGGACGGCCGCAGCGACGTGCATCAGTCCGGATTCGAGCCCGACGAAGAGGGCGGCGCCGGCGATGACGTCGGCCGCCTGGCGCAAGGACGTGCGCCCGCGCAAATCGCGCACACCCGGGAGTGCCGGGTCCGCCGGGGTGCCGAGTTGCACCAGGTCGAACTCAGGCTGGAGCCGACGAGTGAGCTCGACCCACCGCTCCGGATCCCACTCCTTGGTCGAGGCCGAGTAGCGCGCGCCGCGGCAGGAATTCTGAAGCGCGATCGTGCGAGGCTCGCGTGGGGGCTTCGTGGCGAGGTGCAGCACGGGCCGCCAATCCCCCGCGAGCGTCAGTCCCGCGTGGTCGGCCATCTGCTGGGCGATGTGCCGCAGAGTTCCGTTTCGATAGGCCACGTGAACGATCTCGGTGTCGAGCCAGCCGCGGGTGCGCGCATAATGCCAGCGTTCGACGCCGGTTTGGACACAGAGGGGATCGTGGTTGCCGGACCACAGTTCGGGCAGATTCGTCAGCACCGGGAGGGGCCGACCTTGCCGGCGGGCCGCCTCTGCCACTGCGGTGAGCATGAGCTCGTCGCCGACGCCCCCATTCGCGTAATAGAGTCGATTTACCGCCCGCTTGCTGAACGCCCATAGACGGTCTGAAACGGACGAGAGCCGGAAGCCCATGGCGGGGTCAACCCTTGGAAGGCAGGAAGGACTCGCCGCCCTTGGGAAGCTGGAGCATGGAAATACCCCAGTTCTGGTTGATCGTGACGATGGGGTAGCCCTCGAGGCGAAGTTCCTCGAGAAGTTTCGGCACCCCCATGTTTTCGCGGCGATAGGATTTGTACAGTTCCTCGTCGCGGTTCCTGTCCCATAGCGTGTCGTGGAACACCACGACCCCGAAGGGTGCCATGCGCGGCTTAAGAATTTCCCAGTCTGTTTTCACCCCCTCGTAGGAGTGATCGCCATCGATGAATGCAAAATCGATTCTTATCGGAAGGCTCGACTCGGCGTCGCGTGTCGTCTTGCGAACGATTGTGACGTAATCCGTCACTCCGGCAGCGGCGAGATTGGAGGACAGGGTCGCCTGCGTGTCTTCGGCGACTTTGTCGCTCCAGGCATTCTGGAAGTGGGGGTCGACGGCCCAGAGGCGGCCCCTCAGATTCAGTTTCAGTGCGAGTCCGAGCAGGCAGGTGGAGTGGCCGCGGGCCGAGCCGATCTCGACGCAGGTCTCCGGCTTCATCGTCCGCACGAGCCCGTGCAGGAGCCAGCCCGCGTCGCCGAGCCCCGAGTTGAACTCGATCGTTCGAAGCCGATAGCGCCGCCAGGCGACGTGGAGTTCGTGTTTGAGAAGCCTGAGGTTCATGGCGTGTGGTCCCCGGCCGGGCCCGGGATCGGGGTTACGCTGGGCACTCCTTCGTCCAGGACGAAATGGCCTGCGTTGTATTCCTTTCTCAGTTCCCACGGTGCGGGATGATTTACCCGTGATTCACTGGCAAAGACCAGGCCATCAGCCAGGTAATGGTCGGGCCCTGAACCATGCAGGGTGGTGCAGAGATCGAATCCGTAGTTTCCGGTGGCGAGATGCGGCATCCGGATCTTGAGCGTCACTTCGTACAGGCCGGGCTTGGCGGGAAGGCGCCAGCCGGAGAAGTGGCCGGGTGAATACAAACCGAGCGCGGTGCCGGACAGATCCGTGAGCGTCGCCTCGACTGAAGCCAGCGGATTGCCGTCCGTCTCCACCATCATCCTGACGAATGCGTGGTCGCCGCCGGGGAAGGTTGGGGTCTCCATTCCGGCCGCGTCGACCAGTGCCGCCCGTACGATGGTCGCATGCTGACCCGAGGAGGCCGTTCGGTCGGACCGAAGATTCCTCGTATACAGGTCGATCGCCTCGGCCGTGGGTCCGGCGAACTCGAGATGCCCCCGCTTGAGATACAGGCAGCGGGTCGTGAGAGACCTCACCGCATTGATGTTGTGGCTCACGAAGAGGATCGTTCGTCCGCTCCTCGACGCCTCGCTCATCTTTCCGAGGCACTTTTGCTGGAACGCGGCGTCGCCCACGGCGAGCACCTCGTCGACGATCAGGATTTCAGGCTCCATGTGGGCGGCCACCGCGAACGCCAGTCGTATGTACATCCCGCTGCTGTATCGTTTGACGGGCGTGTCGATGAACTGCTCCACCTCGGCGAAGGCGACGATCGCGTCGAATTTCCTCCTGATCTCGTCCCGAGGCATGCCCAGGATTGCGCCGTTGAGAAAGATATTGTCGCGTCCCGTGAGCTCCGGATGAAAGCCGGTGCCCACCTCCAGGAGGGACGAAACCCGGCCCCGAATGCGGATCGTGCCATGGGTTGGCTCCGTGATTCGCGAGAGGATCTTCAGGAGCGTCGATTTCCCGGCGCCGTTGCGGCCGATCACTCCGAGCACTTCCCCAGGCGCGACGGAAAAATTCACGTCGCGCAAGGCCCAGAATTCCTCGGTTGCCAGGGATCCGCCGCGACCGCCAAGCGCCTTGAGAAGGCCGCGGGTCCGGTGGGCGAGCTGATCGCGCAACGTGTCGTGACGGACGTGCCCCAGCATGTACCGCTTTGAAAGACTTTCGACCGATATCGCAGGAGATTCCATGAATCGGGATCAGATGATGTCTGCGAATCGACGCTCGGTGCCCCGGAAATACCAGAGTCCGGTGATTACCAGCAGGAGTCCGGCCCCGCAGGACATGAGGAGACTCTGCTCGCTCAATTCCATGCCGCCCCCGAGGATGCACCATCGGAAACCCTGGATCATGCCGGTGAGCGGATTGAGCGAAAGTATCGTCTGCCAGCGGGGAAGATTGTCGGTGCGGAATCCGACGGGTGTGATGAAGATGCCGATCTGCAGGATGAACGGCGCGATGAATCGAAAGTCTCGATACTGGACTGTGAGGGCGGTGATCCAGAGACCCGCACCAAAGGCGATGACCAGTGCTCCCAGGATGAATACGGGCAGGACCAGAAGCCGCCAGGTCGGAAAAACTCCGTAGACTGCCGCAAACGGCAGCGTCAGTGCCAGGGGGATCATCATGTCCACGACCGCCACCGCAAGCGACGACAGCGGGACGATCAGCCTTGGAAAATAGACTTTGGAAATCAGGTTGGAGTTGCTGACGAGGCTGCCTCCTGCGCCGCTGAACGCCGAGGCGAAGAGTTGCCAAGGGAGCAGGCCGGCGAGAACCAGGAGCGGATAGGGGATCGTTCCATTGGGCATCTTCGCAAGCTTCCCGAAGACAAAGGTGAGCAGCATGGTCTGGACAAGTGGCTGGATGACCGCCCACCCGGCGCCGAGCACGGCCTGCTTGTAACGGACTTTGACGTCGCGCCAGGCCAGAAATCCCAGCAGCTCGCGGTAGCGCCAGAGGTCGCGCCAGTAGTGGGCTTCGCTTCTTCCTGCGACAATGGTTATCTCGGGGCCCTCGTTCATGCGATACGGGTGGAGTTGAGCGCGGCGTCAAGCCGCCCGCGGAACCGTTCAAATGAGAAATCACGCACTCGGGCAAGGATGGTGTCGGGGTTCCAGCTCCGATGCAGGCCCTCCGCGCAGGCCGCCGCGATTCCCGGTACGTCGCCGTACTCGCAGAGCAAGCCAGTGTCGGGTGTGATCACTTCGGGAATGCCCCCAGCACGCGCACCGAGACAGGGACGGCCCTGCGCCATAGCCTCCAGGAACACGAGGCCGAAGCCCTCTTTCTTCGAGGGTAGCGCAAAAAGGGTGCATTGGGCCAGCTGGCGCTGGAGCTCGTCGTCCTCCACGAAGCCGAGCATCTGGACTTCTTGGAACAGGCCAAGGTCGTTCGCCAACCGCCGGAGGCGCAGCGCATCGTCCCCGTGGCCGATGATCCGAAGCGTAGCATCCGGAATTTCCTTACGGACCAGGGGCATCGCCTCGATCAGGGTGTCGATTCCTTTGTAGATGTCCGCGCGCGTGAGGCGGGCGACCGTCAGAATGACGGGTGGCTTTGGCGGCGGTGTCGCGGTCGCCGCAATGGGGAAAAAGGCGTCGAGTCCATTTGGGACGATCACCATGCGGTCCTCAGGCACCGGGTAATACTCGTGCATCGTCCGACGGGTATAGTCGCTGATGCACAGCACGCGGCGCACGAACCGCAGTGCGGCCCGTTCAGCCAGCGAAAAGGGCCGCCAGACCTCGATTCCGTGCGCCACCACATCGTAGGTCAGTCGGGGATTCCGAAGCTTGAGCGCAAGCGCGACGGGAAGCTGCGCGACGTGGCCGCACACGACGTGGTCGCATTTTCTCCCGTGTCTAAGCGCCGCTCGTACGAAACGCGCCTTGTGGCCGCTGCACACCTCCCAGGCCTCCAGGCGGTCGTTCGAATAGCGGCGCAACTCGGTCGAGTCCGGGGACGAATCGTTGAGGGCCACAAGCCTCACTTGGCCGTCCCGCTCGGCGGCGATGTCACAGAGTGCCTTCAGGTAGAGCCGCAGGATCCTGGGGATGCCTCCATTGGGAGTGAAAATCTCGGGGGCAAGGACGAGAGTCTTCATCAGGCGCTCCGTCGGTTTACGAACTGGATCAGAATTGCCAAGCTCCAGACGCGCGACCACTCGCGGGGATCGTCCGATTCGAGGAAGCCACGCCACCGCTCTCGGGCGGCCGCGGCGTCGAACAGGCCGCTCCGGCCCAGGCTGGACTCGGAGTAACAGTCTTCAAGGAAGGGACGGAGTTCACGTTTCATCCAGACTGCGAACGGGAGCGTGAAACCCTTTTTCTTCCGCCCGCGAAGCAGCGGCGGGAGCATGTCGCCGACGGCATCTTCGAGCGCCGCCTTCGGATGATGCGGGGTGAATTTGAAGTGCGCAGGCTGATGCCAGAGCCACTCGATGAACGTGCGATCGATGAACGGCACGCGCAGCTCGATCGAGTGCCGCATGCTCATCACGTCGCTGTCGTGCAGCAGCACGTCTGCCATATAGGTCCGCAGTTCCCAGGCGCTGATGGCTTGGAGGTCCGGCTGGCCTGCAAGCTCGCGCGAGAGCAGCGGAAGCTGGGGATGGAAGGGCGTGTAGCGGTTCCGCAGCTGCGCACGGGCATCGGGCGAAAGCAGTGTCGCCTGTGCCGGAATCGTGAACACTCGTCGCTGCAGGGCCCCGAGTTCCTGGAGGGTCCGGGCGTGTTCCAGAAAATCGGCGAGCTTTCGCTGCTGGACTCCCCCTCGCCTGAGCCGGCTTACGACGGCTGCCCGAACGAAGGCGGGAAGGCTCCACCATGCCGGCAGCCAGCGCTTCAGCTTCGGCAATACCTTGAAGGACGGATAGCCACCGAACAACTCGTCGCCGCCCAGCCCGGAAAGGACGACCGTCACGCCGCCGTCGCGCGCGGCCAGGCTGGCGTAGTAGGTGTTGATGCCGTCGCCCGAGGGGTGATCCAGCGAGTCGAGAATCCGATTGATGTCTGCGGCCACCCGCCGGCCCGTCAACACGAACGGATGGTGGTCGGTGCCGAGGAACCGGGCCGTCTCCCCGGCGGCCTCGCCCTCGGAGAAGGCGCGTTCCTCGAATTCGATTGAAAAGGTCTTCAGCCGGGAGCCCGAGACCTTCGTCATCAGTCCCGTGATGACCGCCGAATCCAGCCCCCCGGAAAGGAATGCCCCGACCGGAACGTCGGCCGCGACATGCGCGCGAATCGTATCCTCAAGGCGGTGACGCAACTCGCCGTTGAATTCGGCCTGCGTGGAACAGACGGTGCCGGAGGAGGGGCGGTTGAAGGTCCAGGAGGACGCGATCGTGAGCACGTCGTCCCGCAGGACCGCGTATTCGCCCGGTCGAAGGCTCATCACGCCGCGATAGATCGTCCGAGGCGCGGGTACCGCAAACCACGCCAGGTATTCCAGCGTCGACGAGGGATCGATTTCGCGGCGAACCACCCCCGACGCGAACAAGGCATTCAGTTCCGATGCGAAGAGGAGACGGCCGTTTTCGCGGAGGTAGTAGAGCGGTTTGATGCCAAAGGGATCGCGCGCAATCACCAGTTCCCGTTCAACCGAGTCCCACACCGCAAATGCGTACATGCCCCGGAGCCGGTCTAGCGCACCCACGCCCCAGTGAACGTAGGCTGCCAGCAGGACCTCCGTGTCGCAGTGGGTCGAGAATCGAAAGCCCGCCGCCTCGAGTTCCGTCCGAAGGGCCAGGAAGTTGTAGATCGCCCCGTTGAAGACGATGGAGTACCTGCCGTCCGCGCTGTGCATCGGCTGGTGGCCGTGTGCAGGGTCGAAAATCGCCAGCCGCCGCATGCCCATCGTCAGCGGTCCACTGCTCACAGAACCCTCGTCCGTCGGTCCGCGATGAAGCATGGCCTGGCACATCCGGCCAACAGCCCGCTCGCGTCCGTCGCGCGACGCGGTGGAGTCAATCAATCCTGCGATGCCGCACATGCTCGTGTTCGTTTGCTAACCCCACGGCTTCGCCCCGTCGCGTCCGGCCGTCGGACACAACCGCGGGGTGTGGTTCGGGTATTTTCGACGATCAAGCGGAGGCCGATCTAGGGTAAAGACCCTAACGGAATGCGCAAAAAGGCAAGCCTTCGGCTCTTAGGCATTTCGGACTGAAATCGCCGAGAGTGAAGGGCGATTTGAGGGCATTTACCGAAGCGTCCGACCGGTAGCTGGATATGCAATTTGAGGACCGAAACGGCGAGGGCTCAGAAGACGATCGAGTTCGCGATTGACGCCGATTTCTCGGGTGAAAATAGACGGCTCACGAGTTCGAGGCCGAAATCGAGTGCCGTCCCGGCGCCCCTCGAGGTGATCAGTCGACCGTCCACAACGACGCGTTCGTCGGCTATGATCCGGGTCAATTCACCGGCGACCGATGGGTGGGCGGTGTAGCGTTTTCCCTCAAGAAGCCCCGCGTCATGGAGCACCGTGGGGGCTGCGCAGATCGCCGCGATCCACGCTTTCCGCGAAGCCTGCCTGAGGGCCAGGTCGCGCACGCGGGCGTCGGCCCGTAGTTCCTTCACGCCGGGCCCACCTGGGAGGAAAAGGCAGTCATAAGTCCGATCCAGGCACGCTGCCAGGCTGGCGTCCGCATGCACTCCGATTCCGCTGCGGCCCCTGACATTCGGGTCGGGCGTGAGTGAGGCGAGCGTGACGTCGGCACCGGCGCGACGGAGAAGGTCGACGGGGGCCACGGCCTCGATCTCCTCGAAGCCGGGAGCGAGAATTGCGAGTACGGAAGGCATATGCTCACTTTGTTCCCATGGGAACGAGCGTGCAGCACAATTTTTCCGGATGGCGTGTCGCAGTCTTCGGTGCGGGTTACGTGGGATCGGCCGTTGTGCGGCAGGTTGTCTCGCGGGGGGCATCGGTGGTCGCGGTCACGCGTAATCCCGTCACCGCGGACGCGCTCCGCATGGTTGGAGCCGAGGTGTGTATCGCCGATCTTGCGGAAGCGCGCTGGCACGGACGGCTGGAAGGCGACTTTGACCTGGTCGTGAACTGTGTTGGGGCGGGCGGAGGCGGGATTGACGGTTACCGAAGAAGCTACCTTGAGGGCATGCACTCGGTCCTGCGCTGGTGCTCCGAGCGCACGACTGGCGCCCTGGTCTACACCAGCAGCACCTCCGTCTATGCCCAGGGTGGCGGGGTTCGCGTGGACGAGTCGTCGCCCGCCAGGGGACGCAATCCCCGGTCCGCTGTGCTCGTCGAGACCGAGGAATCCCTGATGTCGTCGGACGCTGCGATCCGTCGCCGGGTGGTGTTGCGCTTAGCCGGAATTTACGGCCCGAACCGGCACCTGCTCCTGGACCAGCTGAGGGCCGGTGCCGAAGCCATTGCGGGTTCGGCGGAGCAGCATTTGAACCTGATCCACCGCGACGACGTGGTACGGGCGATCCTCGTGGTGGCCACCGAGCCGGGGCTGCCTGAGCGCGCGATCTTCAACGTCAGCGACGGCGGCGAGGCGAGCCGGGGAGAGGTCGTCGCGTGGCTCTGCGAACGGCTTGAACGTCCCGTTCCCGTCTTCGGAGGCGAGCCCTCGGAGGGCGCACGGGGGCCTGTGCCGGACCGGGTGATCGTGTCCGGGCTCTTGCGCGAGCGCACGAGCTGGCGGCCGGAGTATCCGAGCTTCCGCGACGGATACTCCGCGATCCTGGCGTCCTCCTGAGGGAGGCGCCGGGGCGGTCGCGTGGCGCGGCTCAGTCCGCCTTGCGCTCGGCGCGCTCGATCTTGCGGCGTTCGGTCTGGCTAAGGATCTTCTTGCGCAGGCGGAGCGACTTCGGGGTCGCCTCGACGTACTCGTCGGGGGCGATGTATTCGATGGCGCGCTCGAGCGAGAGCTTGATCGGAGGCGAGAGCTGGGTGCCCTTGCCTTCGCCCTGGGAGCGGAAGTTGGTGAGCTGCTTGGCGCGGACGGCATTGACGGGCACGTCCTCATTGCGGGGATTCTCGCCGACGAGCATGCCCTCGTAGACCTCCTCGCCCGGACCAACGAAAAGTTTACCGCGCTCCTGGATGCCATCCAGGGCATAGGCCGTGGTCGTGCCGCTCTCGGTTGCGAGCAGGGTCCCGGTGAGACGGGTGATGAGCTCGCCGGCCCAGGGGCCGTATTCCTTGAATAGATGCGACATCACGCCGCGGCCGCTGGTGGCGTTCACCAGGTCGATCTCGAAGCCGATGAGGCCGCGCGTGGTGATGGTCGCCTCGACCGTCGTGCCGTGCGGGTGCTTCTCCATGTTGGTGAGCTGACCCTTGCGGTTGGCAAGGTTCTGGATCACCGAGCCGACGCACTCCTCAGGAACCTCGACCCAGAGGGTCTCGTACGGTTCGAGGACGTGCCCCTGCTCGTCCTTCTTCGTGATGACCTGCGGACGGGAGACGAGAAGTTCGAAGCCTTCGCGTCGCATGGTTTCAACGAGCACCGCGATCTGCATGGCGCCGCGTGCCTTCAGGTTGAACACGCCCGCCTTCTCGGCGTCTTCGACCGAGATCGAGACGTTGGTCTTGATCTCGCGGTAGAGACGTTCGCGCAGCTGGCGTGACGTCACGAACTTGCCCTCGCGTCCGGCCAGCGGGCCGTCGTTGACGCAGAACTGCATCTCGAGGGTGGGCGGATCGATCTGGGTGAAGGGAAGGGGATGGTCGGCTTCGTTGGCGGTGATGGTGTCGCCGATGTCGACGTCGTCGAATCCGGAGATGCCGACGATGTTGCCGGCGATGCCGGTGGCGGATTCACTGGTGCCGAGTCCGGAGTACTCGAAGACCTTGGTGATTTTGCAGCGGGTCTTCTTGGCGCCCGAATTGCGAAGCACCCAGACATTGTCGCCGACCTTGACTTCGCCGCCGAGGATCTTGCCGACCGCGACGCGGCCGACGTAATCGTTCCAATCGATGTTGGAGACGAGCATGTGGAAGTGCGCGTCGGGCCGGGCGAACGGGGGCGGAATGTGAGCGAGGATCTCCTCGAAGAGGGGGGCCATGTTCTTCCGCTCATCGCCGAGTTGACGCATCATGTAGCCGTCGCGGCCGGATCCGAACACGACAGGAGCGTCGAATTGCTCCTCGGTGGCATTGAGCTCGAGCAGCAGCTCGAGCACCTTTTCGTGCGCGCGATGCGGGTCCGCGTTTTCGCGGTCGATCTTGTTGATCACGATCACGACCTTCAGACCGTGCTGCAGGGCCTTGCGCAGCACAAACCGGGTTTGTGCCTGGGGGCCGTCATAGGCATCGACCACGAGGAGCACGCCGTCGACCATGCGCAGGGCGCGCTCGACCTCGCCGCCGAAGTCGGCGTGTCCGGGGGTGTCGACGATGTTGATCGTCTTGTCATTCCAATGGACGGCCGTGTTCTTCGCCTTGATCGTGATGCCCTTCTCGCGCTCGAGGTCCATGGAGTCCATTGCCCGCTCCTCGACGTGCTGATTGGCGCGGAAGATGCCGCCTTCCTTGAGCAGCTGGTCAACCAACGTCGTTTTTCCGTGGTCGACGTGGGCGATGATGGCGATGTTTCGGATGTTCTGATTCATGGAGCAGGAGCGTAAAGTGTCGGACAAAGCCTGCCAACCTGCTGGGCGCGTCGGCCGAAAGCAAGGAGGAAGGAGAAGCCCCGCCTGTCGGAGTCCATAAGGCACTCTCATTGGCGCATACGGTGTCCCGATTTCGGGGGACACGGCCAAAAAAGTCTTCTCGAAGCGGAGACAACGGCTTACAAGCGGCTCCGCCATTTCCCCCCTGTTAACCCGCTAACCCCTCGTTCCTGTATGGAAATCATCCAACTCGGATGGATCGATTACGCGATCCTCCTCTCCTACACCGCGTTCGTGATAGGCATCGGCTTCGCATTGAAGCGGTACATGAAAAGCTCGTCCGACTACCTGATGTCGGGCCGTTCGATCCCCGCGTGGGTCACGGGACTCGCGTTCATCTCCGCCAACCTGGGGGCGCTTGAACTTGTGGGCATGGCTGCCAGTGGTGCGAAGTATGGCATCGCCACCTGTCACTTCTACTGGGTGGGCGCCATTCCCGCCATGATCTTCCTGGCGGTGTTCATGATGCCGTTCTACTACGGCTCCCGCGCCCGCTCGGTGCCCGAATACCTGAAACTGCGATTCGACGAACGCACCCGCTGCTTCAATTCGCTCACGTTCGCCGTGATGACGGTCTTCGCCTCGGGCATTGCGATGAACGCGCTCGCGAAGCTGCTCAATCTGCTGCTCGGCTGGGACTACAATGTGAGCCTTGTGATCTGCTCGGTCGTAGTGCTCGCCTACGTGCTCAAGGGCGGTCTCACGTCCGCAATCTACACGGAAGTGCTCCAGTTCTTCATGATCGTACTCGGCTTTGCCCCGGTCGTGTATTTGGGGCTCAAGGACGTCGGCGGCTGGGAGGCCCTGAAGGCCAAGCTCGCCATGGTCGCAGCGCATCCGGCCAGCCTTGGCCTGGTCGCCGATGCACACAAGACCTTCGCAGCTGACGCGTGGACGAGCGCCTGGAAGCCGCTGTTGGGCGGACCTTCGGCGAATCCGATGGGCGTCGACTGGTTTGCGATGATCTTCGGCCTCGGGTTCGTGCTCTCGTTCGGTTACTGGTGCACCAATTTCCTGGTGGTTCAGCGTGCCATGGCGGCCAAGAATATGAGCGCCGCACGCCGGACGCCGATCATCGCGGCAATCCCCAAGATGCTTTTCCCGGTGCTGGTCATCCTTCCCGGCATGATCGCAGTCGGCCTCTCGGTCACTGCAAAGGACCACTATCGCATCCCCCCCGCGCACCTCGACGACGCCAATCTGGCGGCCGCCGTACAGGTGGTTCGCCATGCAAGCCCGACCGACGCCAACCTCGTCGAAGAGGTTGCCGCCAAGACGGGCAAGCGGATGATCCCCGCGGACATCGAGGCTCTCGGCGGTGGCGCTGCCGCGGCGCTGACCGACAAGCAACTCTCCGACCGGATCCAGAACGCGGTTGCCGAAAACGATTATGACGGCGTCATCCTCTCGCTCGTGAAGCGTTATTGTCCGACCGGCCTACTGGGGCTCGCGCTCACGGCGCTGCTGGCATCGTTCATGTCGGGCATGGCCGGCAACGTCACGGCGTTCAACACGGTCTGGACCTACGACCTTTATCAGGCCTATCTCGCGCCGAACAAGAGTGACTCCCACTACATGGGCATGGCCCGCTGGATCACGGTGGTGGGCATCCTGCTCAGCATCGCGGCCGCTTATTTTGCGAAACGCTACAACAACGCAATGGACGTCATCCAGCTCGTGTTCGGCTTTGTGAACGCCCCGCTCTTCGCCACCTTCCTGCTCGGCATGTTCTGGAAGCGTGCGACCTCGCACGGCGCGTTCTACGGACTGCTGGCCGGAACCGGCACTTCGGCCTTGTTCCACGCGCTGACCATCAGCGCGGGAAATGCACCTGGAATCAAGGGCGGGTACCTTGCCGTTGTTCACGTCTTCCCCAGCGAAATGGCGCAGAACTTCTGGCTGGCCACCTTCGCGTTCGGCGTCTGCTTCATCCTCACCTTCGGCATCTCGCTGGTGACTGCCAGGACGAAGGACGACTCGGAGCTGAAGGGGCTCGTCTATTCCCTCACGCCCAAGATTCAGGACGAGGAGCAGTCGTGGTACATGCGTCCTGCCGTCGCCGGCTCGCTGCTGCTGGTGTGCTGCGTCATCATCAACGCCATCTTTTGGTAACCCTCAACCCCTCCTTCCATCATGGGTCTCGATATCCGTTATCCGATCGGTTACATGTTCTCGCTCGTCGGAGTGCTGCTGGTGATCGCCAGCTTCACCGACAATCCCGCCCAGCTGCACCGTTCGCTGGGGATCGACATCAACCTCTTCTGGGGTGCCTTCCTGGTGCTGTTCGGCGTGTTCATGCTGTTCATGGCGCAGCGCGCCAAGAAAGCCGCGCAGAACGAGCGCAAGTAAGCGAGGCATCCGCAACGATTGCGAAGCCCGCCGGCGTTCACGTCGGCGGGCTTCTTTTTGGCATTAAACCTTAATTCGGCAGGAGACGTGAACAGCAGGAAACGAAGATAACAAAGAAGGTTGAGCCAAGCGATTGTGCGAAATCGTCGAATCAAGATCGACTCACCCAATCGGTGAATAAATCAACGCTCTCAATTCTGGGGTAAGCGGTTTGTTCTTCGTTCTCTTCGTTGCCTTCTGTTCACTGCATCTTTTCGGTTTTTAAGAGCGCTGGACCCGGTTCCCGGTTCGTGACTACGGGAGGTGTTTGGGAATCTCCGCAGTGAGCACGACGGGGACGTCGGCGGTGACGAGCACGTCGTCCTCGATCCTGACGCCGCCGAGATGCTTGACCCGGTCGATGCGCTCCCAGTCGACACACTCCGCAAACCGGGCCCGCCGCAGGGGATCGTCGAGCAGTGGTGGGATGAAGTAGAGTCCGGGCTCGATGGTGACGACATAGTGCTCCGCCAGCGGCAGGTCCATCCGGAGGGTCCGCAGGCTCGCCCGCGGATCGCGCGCACGGCCAGGATACAGCCCGCTCGCATCGCGGACTCCGAGCCCGACCATGTGTCCGATGCCATGCGGAAAGAACAAGGCGTGGGCTTCGCGGTCGACCAGGTCCTGGGCGTTGCCGCGCATGATGCCGAGGGAGATCAGTCCTTCGGTCATGGCCACCGCACAGGAGAGATGAATGTCCTTCCACTCCCGCCCTGGGCGGCACTGCGCTATGGCGCGCTGCTGCGCAGACAGAACCACGGAGTACAGGTCGCGCTGGAATGCGGTCGCCGACGATCCTGCCAGGAAGGTGCGGGTGACGTCGGCGGTGTATCGGCCGATTTGGGCGCCGGCATCGATCAACACGAAGTCACCGTCTCCGACAGGGCGCGTGGAGGGTGGAAAGTGGAGCACCGATGAATTCGGGCCGGTGCCGACGATGCTGGCGAAGCCAGTCCGATCGGCGCCGCCGCGAAGGAAACCGGTCTCCAGCTCAATCTGAATCTGGCGTTCGGTGGTCCCCGGCCGGATGGCTGAGGCCGCTGCGGCAAAACCATGGGCGGTGGCCGCGGCTGCGCGCTCGAGCTGGCTGATCTCGCCGGAATCCTTGGGGCGCCGCGCATGGGTGAGGACGCCACGCACGCGCTGGCGAAGTCCCTCGTCGAACGGAATGCCCTTCACCGGACACCCCAGCATGGCCACCGGCCGCCCGCGCCTCTGGGCCAGCCAGCCTGGAAACTCCGTCAGGAATCGTCCTTCACCCTGGGTTCGCCCTTCCCAGATCCGTTCGTCTTCCGTCACCTCGGGCACAAAGTCAATCCAGCGGTCGTCGCCCGATGCCTTCGGATCGTACGCCACGATCGAGCCGGGTGTCTCCGAGTTCGAAAGATAGGCAAATTCGGCGTGGGTCAGGAAAGGGTAGGTCTGATCGCTGTTTTCCGGCAGGGGGACGGGTTCGCCGGCTCCGACGATCAGTAGTTCATCTTTCAGGCTCAGGGCCTCGGCGATTCGTCGCCGGCGCGCGCGAAGTGCATCATCCATGATCCATGAATGCCCGGCGCGGCGACCCCTATAAAGCGAAAAGGCGCGGCGTTTCCGCCGCGCCTTCCGTCTGCCCTATCCCCAGAGCAGACGTCCCACTCACTTTTTCGCTATTTTCTTTGCGGTTTCTTTTGCCTCGGCGGGCACAATGACGACCGGACACTTCGCCTTTTTAAGGACGCCGTGGGTTGTCGTGCCGACGAGCAAATCGTAAAGCGGCGTGTGGCCGTGGGAGCCCATCACGATGTAATCCGCGTTCAGGTGTTGAGCCTGATCCAAAATCAACGGTGCGGGGGCGCCCGTGAGCTGTACGGTCTCGACGTTCACACCATCCCCGCGGTATTTCGCCTGCTGGGCAGCCAATTGCGTCGTCGCCGTTTTCTCGCTCACCGCCACCAATTCCTCCAGATTCTCGATTGCGATGCCGTAGTCGCTCGTGATGACCGGCGGCTGGACTACGTGAAGGAGGATGAGCTTACCATTCAGGCCCTTGGCCAGCGAGGCCGCCGCGTCGCACACGGTTGCCGTCGTCGCCGACAGATCTATGGGGACTAAGATCGTCTTCATGGTGACTTGAGAATAACGCACTTGGGTCACGCTCGCTAGGCAAATCTTGGCAAGCGTTAGTCTCATTTTGGCGGTCTCGCCACGGCGAGGCGGACGGGTGCGGCCCACCTCTCAAGTGACTGGTTCGGATGGGGAAGGCGACGAGGCGTTTTGGCCACAACTTTGCCGTCACGTAACAACGTCGCCATGGAATCGTAACAATTGGCTGGCAGTCTCCGCCCGCACATTTGCGGGACCGTACCGCAGACGCTGCACGAACAACCTAACAAGCGAATCCGTTGCCGCCTTATCTCCGAGACCTCTCAGGTGCCAGGATGGCTGCGCCGGGTTCGTTAGGCTGACCAAAACAACGACGAAGACCAAGATAACCATGCTCTCCCATAAGAAAAAGTGGCTCGCCCTGCTCGGCACGCTCGCTCTCGCGGCTTCCGCGACCTTCGCCCAACAGGCTGACAACCAGCTGATCGACATCCTGATCAAGAAGGGTGTGATCACCGCCGACGACGTAAAGCAGGCTCAGGCGGCCGCCGCCCAGGCAACGGCCAACGAGCCTACCACCTCGATCGGTGGCAAGCTCTTCTTCGATTTCTCGAACATCGAGGCGAAGAATGCCGCGGGCACCAAGGTCAATCCCAGCGGCTTCGGCACGGACGTGAAGCGCTTCTACCTCGGAGCCACTCACACCTTCAACAAGGTCTGGTCGATGAACATCAACACCGATTCCGGCTACTCCAGCGGAACCGGTGCGGTTTCGACCTTCATCAAGACCGCATACATCCAGGCCAAGCTCGATCCGATGGCGATCGTCCAGATCGGTTCGGCCAACATGCCTTGGATTCCGTTCGTGGAAGACAACTACGGCTTCCGCTACGTTGAAAACACGCTGACGGACCGCCTCCACATGGCCAACTCGGCCGATTGGGGCGTCCACCTGCTCGGCAGCAGCGGCATGTTCAGCTACAACGTCGCGGCGGTGAACGGCGGCGGCTACAAGAACCCGGGCCGCAGCAAGTCGGCTGATTTCGAGGGGCGCGTCTCCATGCAGCCCGTCAAGGGCCTCACGCTCGCGGTCGGCGGTTACTCCGGCAAGCAGGGCAAGGACAGCAACACCGCTCCTCTCGCGACCCGCACGGCCAGCCGCTTCAGCGCCCTGGCGGTTTACTCGTCCAAGGCCTTCCGCCTCGGCGGCGAGTACTTCACCGAAGACAACTGGGGCTACACCGCCTCGACGTCCTCCGACAAGGCTGACGGTTACTCCGTCTTCGGCAACGTGACCCTCAGCGGTCCGTTCGCCGCGTTCGCCCGCTACGACGAGGCGAAGCCCAGCAAGACCCTGTTCTCGTCCGAGAAGGACAAGTACTTCAACGTGGGCATCCAGTACAATGCCTACAAGGGCGTCGACCTCGCCCTCGTGTACAAGAACGAGCGCGTCGACAATCCCGCCAGCGCCAGCCAGGTGGCCAAGTACGACGAGTTCGGCCTCTTCGGCCAGATCGCGTTCTGATCTCCTCTTTGGACTAGGCTTGTTTGCAACGGGGCGGCCTTTGGGGCCGCCCCTTCTCATTTCAGTTTTTCGACGGCGCGAGCTTGTCCAACGCTCGCGGACGCGCACGATTATGTCAGGTGTCACCCACGTACACCGCACCATTATCCGACGAAACGCCCGGCTCTCTCAATTTCGGGCCCATCCCTTATCCCAATGCTGCCTTCATCAAATCCGGATCTCCCGATCCTGAAGCGCTTCTTCGACGCCGAACTCGAGACCTTCCGCTCGCACCTGATCCTCATGGGCGAGACCGCGGTCTCACAGGTCAAGGACGCCACCCGCGCCCTGATTGAAGGCGACCTCGGCCTGGCCGAGCGGGTCATCACCCGGGACGACGAACTGGACCAGCTCGAGGTGAAGATCGACGACGAGGGCATCCGGTTCATCAACCTGCGTTCGCCCATCGCCTCCGACCTGCGCCTCGTGATTGTCGGCATGAAGGCCGGCCACGATCTTGAACGCGTCGGCGACGAGGCCACGGGTATCGCCAAGCGTGCCATCAAGCTTGCCGCCGAGCCCCAGCTCAAGCCGTACATCGACCTTCCCCGCATGGCCGAGATCGCCGTCGAAATGCTTCGCGACTCGCTCCAGTGTTTCCTCAACGGCGACGAGGAGAAGGCGCTCGCGGTGTGCCGGCGCGATGCCGACGTCGACCGCATCAACAAACAGCTGTACCGGGAGCTCTCCAGCTACATCGTCGAGGATCCGCGGACGACGACCCGTGCGATCGAGCTGATGTTCGTGTCGAAATCCATCGAGCGTATCGCCGATCATGCGACAAACATCGCCGAGGAGACCATCTACCTTGCGAAGGGCAAGGACGTCCGGCACACCGAACAGGTGAAGAAGAACGCGGGCGCAAATCCGACGACGCCCTGAGGCGCGCCGGCTCAGCCCGCCCGCCGTCTGTTCGGCTGGCGCAGGTCCAGGAGCCGCTGCACCCGTTCCACCAGGGTTTTGGGACTGAAGGGTTTCGTGACGTAGTCCAGCGCGCCAAGCTCGAGGCCGAGGTGCCGCGAGTCCGGGGCGGCCCAGGCGCTCACGATCACGATCGGAATCGTGGCCGTGGCGGGCTGACGTCGCAGAATCTCGCATACGCCGAAGCCGTCGATGTCCGGGAGCATGAGATCGAGCAGCACGAGGTCCGGCGCCCGGCACCGGATGACCTCGAGCGCCTCGCGCCCGCTGGTCGCCTGGATGACGTCGTAGCCCGCCTTGCTAAGGTGGAAACGGATCAGTTCCAGGACGTCGCGCTCGTCGTCGACAGTGAGAATAGTCGCCTGCATTCGATGAGTCATGGTACGCGACGCGGGGTGACGCCTCCATGACCGACCCGAAACGAATGAGTGAAATCGGTGGTCTGCATGGCGTGGGAGCCTCCGGATCGGTCTGGCCACCGATGCCCTGGCTTAGTTTGATGGGCGATCATGAACAACAATTGGGCCCAGACCCTAGCGGAGTTCCTGAAGCGGCAGCCGGGAGTCGAAGCCGTGCGCATCGACGTGGCGACGCACACCGTGTCGGTGGCGACCCTCGGAAAGGTTGAACTCGAGGAGTTCAGGGAACGCCTCGAGGAGACGGTGCGAGCCATTGAGTCGGAGCTCGCCGTGCCGGGGTCGGCGCCGAAGGGATTCAAGGTTCGCCAGGAGGGGACCGTGACCGAGATTGCTGGGGAGTCGTGCTCGACCGCGACGCGTTTTTGGCAGTGGAAGGAGTTCACTTGGGCGCCACTGTCCGGACCTTCAGCCGCGGAACTTGCGGCTGCCGAGGCCCACGAGGAGGCCGAGTGGCGGCAGCTCACGATGCTCGCCGGCGTCTGCGGTGTGTTCGGACTGGCGGGCGTGGTCGTGCACCACCTGGGGGTCGGTCCTCACTGGATGCCTCATGCGTTCTACGCGGTGGCGTTGGTCGCCGGAGCCTGGGATGCGGCGATCGATTCCTGGCAGAACCTCAGGCAGCTCCGGCTCGACATTCATTTCCTGATGCTCGCGGTGGCGATTGGCGCGGTGGCGATCGGAGCCTGGGGCGAGGCGGTGCTGCTGCTGTTTCTCTTCTCGGCCTCGGGGGCGATGGAGGAATATGCGCTCGACCGAACCCATCGGGAAGTCAGCGCGCTCCTGAAGTCCGCGCCGAAGGTGGCGACACTGGTGGACGAGAACGGCGCCGAGCACGAGGTGCCCGTCGAGCAGCTCCGGGTCGGCCAGCTGGTCCGCGCAAAGCCCGGCGATGCCTTCGCGGCCGATGGCACCGTGGTGAAGGGACGAAGCGCAAGCGACGAATCCGCGCTCACGGGGGAGGCTGTGCCGGTCGAGAAGGGGTCCGGCGACGAGGTGTTCAGCGGCACGCTCAACCTGTGGGGAGTGGTCGAATACCGCGTGGTGCGCCTGCCGGGGGAGAGCACGCTCCAGAAGATCATCCGCCTGATCCAGACCGCCCAGAAACTGCGCGCCCCCAGCGAGCGATTCACTGACAAGTTCGGTGCCGGCTACAGCGTGGTGGTGCTCGGCCTGTGTGCGGTGATGTTCTTCGTCTGGTGGCTCGGTTTTCATCTGCCTCCATTCGACAATATTGATGGCGTCCGCTCCGCATTCTACCGCGCGATGACGCTGCTGGTGGTCATGAGCCCCTGCGCGCTCGTGCTTTCGATCCCGTCGGCGATCCTCGCTGCAATCGCCTGGGGCGCCCGGCATGGCGTCCTGTTCCGCGGCGGTGCGGCGATCGAGAAGCTGGCGGAGGTCGATGCGGTGGCCCTCGACAAGACGGGGACGCTGACCACGGGAGAACTGAGCGTCGTGCACTGCGAGAGTTTTCCCGCGGGACGGGAACGCCAGGTAATGGAGCTCGCCTTTGCGCTCGAGTCGAAGTCCCAGCATCCAATCGCGCGGGCGATCGTCCGGCACGCACGCGCCGAAGGCGTGAGGGCGATGGAGCTGGAGGAGTTTCAATCGCTCATCGGCAAGGGGCTCCTTGGCAAAATGGATGGAGCAACCGTGCTGCTCGGTCGGCGCGAGTTGCTGGAATCCGGCCCGTTGTCGGATTGGGCCCGCGAACTTCCTCCGGCTGCACCCGAGCTGAGCGAAGTCTGGGTGATCGGCCGCGAACTCGTGGGACGCATCCTGCTGCAGGACCAGATCCGCGAGGAGTCGAAGGGGGTGCTCGCGGCACTCCGCAAGCTCGGGGTCCGGACCGTCATGCTGACCGGCGATCGCCGTCACGCGGCCGAGGCCGTGGCGGTTCAGCTGGGGCTGGATGAAGTGAAGGCGGGGCTATCGCCGGAGGACAAGGTGGCTTCCATCCAGGCGCTGCGCGAGGCGGGCCACCGCGTCGCGATGGTCGGCGATGGTGTCAACGACGCGCCGAGCCTGGCAGCCGCCGACGTGAGCGTGGCGATGGGCGCGCGGGGAAGCGATGCGGCGCTCGAACAGGCGGAAGTGATCCTGATGCACGATCGTATCGAGAACTTCCTGGCTGCGCACCGCCTGAGCCGCAGGGCCAAGGCTGTCATCCGGCAGAATCTCACGATCTCGCTCGGCGTGGTGGTCGTGATGGCGGGAGCGTCGATCGCGGGCCTGGTGCCGCTGGCGCTGGGCGTCACCGCGCACGAGGGCAGCACTGTGGTGGTTTGCCTGAACTCCCTGCGTCTGCTGTTCGGCAAGAATCAGGGCTGAACGCCGGCCTGCGGGTGCAGGCGCCGGTATTCGACGCTTCGGGCGAGCCGATCCTCGAGTTCGCGAAGAGTCCAGCCACCGAGAACCCGCTTCTGATAGCGGGACATTCCGACCGCGTCGGGCTCGCGTCCCAACACGGTGCGGTAGGCGAGTCGGACAGTGTTTCGGGCGCGAAAACGACGCGCTTCCTCGCTGCGCTGCAGTTCCTGGCGCAGATCGCTTTCCGACCAATTTCGCGCAGCCACCAGGCGTTCACAGATCCCGCGGGTCTTCGCGTCCGGCCGGCGGCCGAGTTCGGCCAGATAGGCTTGATCGACCAGTTGGGGAATGTTGCGGTGGGCGAACTCGGGGCTTGCCCTCAAGGCCGCGCGCAGGCGGGTTGCGGTCCATCGATCGTCCAACACGCGGGAGCGGTAATACTGAAGCGCAGCGTAGTCCGGCCGGTGTCCGAGCAGGTCGACGTAGTCGGCTTCGATCATCTGATTGGCGTCCTCGACCGTTCGAGCGCCACGGGCGGCCGTTCCGTTCGCCTGTGTCAGCACGCGGACCGAGGAGGCTTGGGCCAGCCAGGATCCAGGCCCGAGGGGATACCTTCCGAGGTTGCCAGCCGACGAAACGACATCGAGGCGGGCTCCGTGAAACCTGGAATCGGCGAACAGCTCGAGGCGCGCATTGCCGTCGATTTTAACCGACGCGATACGATCGTCCCAGCGCCGGCCCGCCGGGTCGGTGAGCCCTGCCAGGTCGGCGACCGAGGCGCCGGCGGGCAGGATCAGGCATTGCCCGCGAAAATCGGGTCTCGAGAAGAGAAGAACTCGGCCGGGCGAGTCGGACTCGCTACCCGCGCAGGCGCAAGCCGTGGCGGCCAAGCCTGCGAGGAGGAAGCGGTGGACGGGGGCCATGATGCTGGATCTGTCGGCGGGGAGTCGAAGTGAGGACGGTTAGCATAGAAGGGCCGGTCGGCGCAATTCGAAGCTGTACCCGGAGGACGGCGGTCGGAATCGCACCGCGATGTCTTCCATTGCATCGGGAGGGGCCGGGGCTAAACACGGTGCGCATGTCCGATCTCCCGCAGACCTACGACCGCTCCACCTGGGAGCGCCCCTGGGCGCAGTTGAAGTTCTATACCTTTCAACCCGCAGTCTTCCCGCGCATGCTCGGCGAGGTGTCGCAGGGGGCGAAGCCTGGCGACTGGGTGAGCGTCTATGACAAGGCCGGGAAACGGGTGGGGGCGGGACTCTACAATCCGCGCGCCAAGATCCCGCTGCGCGTCGTCTGCCACTCCACGGAGCCGGTCGACGAGTCCTATTTCGAACAGGCGATCCGCCGTGCCGTCGCGCTTCGACGGGACATCCTGGGTCTCGACCAGGCGACGGATGCCTACCGGCTGATCAACTCCGACGGCGACGGTCTGAGCGGACTCACAATCGACCGGTATGGCGACGTGCTGTTTTGCGACGTGTACAGCCTGGGCATTTTCCAGCGCCTGCCGTCTTGGCTGCCGCTGTTGCACGAACTCGCGGGAACCCGGCATGCGCACATCCACGTGGACCACGACCTGGGAAGCCTCGAGGGTATGAAGCCCTCGCTGGTGAAGGAAATCGTGGCGTCGGCGCCCCCGAAGGTCCGGGTGCACGAGCATGAGGTCCGGTACGAAGTGGACTTTGTTGCCGGACACAAGACGGGGTTTTTCTGCGACCAGCGCGACAACCGTCATCGGTTCGCCGGGTTCGTGAAGGGCCTTCGCGTGCTGGACTTGTGCTGCTACACGGGAGGATTCGCGATCGCCGCGGCCCAGAAGGGCGGCGCCCAGGAAGTGACCGGCGTGGATCTCGACGAGAAGGCAATCGCACAGGCCCGCCGCAATGCGAACCTGAACCAGATCCCGCCCGCGCGCCTGCGCTGGGTGCATGCTGACGCATTTGCCTACGCGCGCCAGATGCAAAAAAACGGCGAGCAATGGGATGCGGTGCTCCTGGATCCGCCGAAGTTTGTGCTCACGCGCGAACCCGAGGGTTCGGCGGAGGGACGTCGGAAGTACGAGGATCTCAATCAGCTCGCCATCAGCCTCGTGAAGCCGGGCGGCGTGTTCGTCACCTGCTCCTGCTCCGGACTGGTCTCACTCGAGGACTTCGAGGGGCACGTGATCAAGGCTGCCCATCGGCTGAACAGGCGGCTCCAGATCATCGACCGCACGGGAGCGGGCGGCGACCACCCGGTGTATTCGAACTGTCTCGACAGCCGCTACCTGAAGGTCCTCTGGACGCGCGTGGTCTGACGCGCCCGTTCGGCGGTCACCGCGTGCCGGACGCAAGCAGAGTCTCGAAGAATGGCTCCGTCGTCTCGCGGGCGACCGTGGTGACGTCGACCTTCTGGAAACCGGCCTTCTTCAGGAATCCGTGGAGGGCGCTTTCGCGAAATCCGAGCCAGACGTCGGCGTAGAGTTCGCGGGCCCGCTCGAAATCGTGCTCCTTGAGGTCGAGCACGAGCAGTTCGCCGCCGGGTTTGAGAATGCGGTGGGCTTCCTGGACTGCCTTCTGCGGATGTTGGGCGTGGTGCAGGGCCTGGCTGAGAATGGCGAGGTCGACGGAGCGGTCGGGAAGGGGCACGGCCTCGATGTCGCCCAGCTTGTACGTGAGGTTCGCGAGGCCGTTCTTGCGGGCCAGCTCGGTGCCGACCTCGACCATGCGCTGTGAATTGTCGATGCACCAGACCTGTTCGGCCCGGCGCGCGAGCAGTTGGGATACGAGTCCCTCGCCCGCGCCGAGGTCGGCCACGGTGATGCGGGGGACCAGGCGGAGCGCGAGGTGCCCGATCGCCTCCCAGGAGCGCCCGGGGCAGTAGCCGCGTCCGAGCTTGCCCGCGATGAGATTGAAATATTCCTCCGACTGTCGCCGGCGTTTCAGGAGGATGCGCGCCAGATTTTCGGCGTCCTCGGCGACTTCCGGTAGATCCGCGACGGAGTCGACCGCCGCGCTCACGAGGGAACGCACCCGCTCGGGCAGGTCTTCGCGAAGCGAATAGAATGCCTTTTTCCCCTCGCGACGGTCGTGCACGATGCCCGCCTGGCGGAGCACCGCGAGCTGGGATGAAATGCGCGACTGGGCCATCGACAGGATTTCCTGCAGCTCGGCCACCGACAGCTCCTCGCGGGAGAGCAGCACGAGCAGGCGCAGGCGGGTGGGGTCGGAGAGGCTCTTCAGGATGTCCCAGGATGCGTTCACGCGTTTAGGCCGAGGAAACAGGCGAACCCGGTAAGGACAACTCCGGAGTGGGGCGGCCCGGCCGGGGTCAACCGATTCGGACGATCCCGGCTCCGAGCTGATACAGGCCGAAGAGCAGGAGCAGAGCGCCCGTGGCGATATTGATTGTCCGGAGCAGCTTCGTGTTGAGTTTTCGACCAAACCAGCCCGCAAAGAAACTCAGCACGAACCACCAGGCGGTCGAGCCCAGGAAGACTCCTGAAACCAGCCAGGCCGGCTCGACCCAGCCTTCGGTTTTCAGGGCTACGCCAAAGGCGGTGAAGATGCCCAGCAGAGAGAAGATGGTGACCGGATTGGCGTAGGTCAGCGCGATCGTGGAGAGGAATGCCCGCGTGAAGTTTGGCGCATGGATCGGGCCCACGGATTGGGTGGACTTTGTCGGCGGTTTGACCCGCATCGCTGCGAGTCCCATGCCGACGAGGATCACCCCTCCCGCAAATTCAAAGGCGGTGCGGTGGCCGAGCAGGAAGTCGATGATCGGTTTGACGCCGAAGGCCGCGACCACCGCCATGGTGGCGTCGGCGACGGCCGCACCCAATCCGGTGATGAAGCCGACCAGCCTCCCGTCTGCAATGGACCTTCGGATACACAGGAGCCCCACCGGGCCGATGGGGGCTGCGATGGCAAACCCGATCACGAAGCCTTTGAGCAGAAGCAGGATCATCCTGGGCGGCAGGGAGACGGGATTGGACGGTGGGCGGAATAAAGACGTGACCGGAGAACGGGCGGCGCAGATCCCCGGCGTTCCAAAGACGAAGGGCGCGGTTTGGATGCCACGCCCTGCAGGATCAGGCCTGTTGGTCGGCGTAGCGTGAAATCGTCGCGATCTGGTACGATTCCTCGGTGTTTCCGCTGCGCACGATCACCCGGTCGCCGGTCTTCTTCCCGAGCAGGCTCTGGCCGAAGGGCGTCTTGTACGAGATGATGTGCTGCGCCGGATCACTGTCCCAGGCGCCGAGGATCGTGTAGGAGACCGTGGCGCCGGCGTCGTTACGCACGACGACCACGCTGCCGATGCCGACCTGGTCGGTCGCCGTGTCCTTGAAGTCGGTCATGCGTGCGTGGGAGAGCTCGCGCTCGAGATTGGCCTTTTGCGCCATGAGGACCTGCTGGTCCTGCTTGGCCATCTTGTACTCGGAGTTCTCCCGGAGGTCGCCGTGCTCGCGGGCGACCGCGATGGCCTTCGAGTTCTCGGGAATCTTCTTCGTGATGATGAGGTCGTACTCGGCCCGCTTGCGTTCGTAGCTGGGGCGGGAGACCACGAGCTGCTCCTCGCGGCTCTCGGCCTCGCCGGCGACGAGAGACTGGATGGAGGGGAAGATCTTGATGAAGCGCGCGAGCAGCGACTTCTTGGTGAGCTCCTCGAAGCCCTGGTTCAGCATGAGCGCATTCGCGAGGTCGCGCGCCGTTTCGGCGTCGGCCGTGGCGAGGAGATCGGGAATGAGTTCGTGATCGTCGCTGAGGACGTCCGCGAGCGGGATGCGGCGGGCGCTGGCGGCCTGGAGGGCCTCGTAATCGATTGCAAAGAAGATCGCGCTCAGCAGGCGCGGAGTGATGAGCTCCTGCACCAGTTTTGCGAATTTCTTCGACGAACGGTTCTTCACGATCCAGAGGAGCACCGGGGCGCGCAGGTTCTGCTCCGTCTGCCAGCGCTGGAGCGTGGCGGCGAGCTCGGCAGAGCAACCGTCCTCGACGAGGAAGTTGATCACCTCGGTCGTGAACTTGCCCTGGGAGGTCTTCAGCAGGGAGAAAAGGAGGTCGCGGTATTCGATCGGGTGCGCCTGACGGATCAGGTCGAGGAAGCGGCGCTGGAACTGGACGGGGATCTTTTCGGCGATCGCCGGCAGGGCGTGGGCATCGGCGACCAGGGCGGTCTGCGAGGGCTCGAGCGTGGCGGGGTCGGTCTCAAGGGCCTTGGCCAGCTGGTCGCGAACATACGCGCCGTAAACGCGTTCTGCGGCGTCAATCTGATTGCTGTCCTTCACTGCGTCGGCAACGCCCTTGAGGACGCTGCTGTAATCGGGAGCGAGAATCTCCTTCTTTGCGATCGAGGGAAGCAGCTGCTCGGCGATGAGGATGCGGCGGCGGGCGGAGCGGGTGGAGTTGAACTGCTCGAGCAGTTCGCTCTCGGCCGACACGGGCTCATCGCGCAGGACGTAGCACTCGGTCTTCTTTTCGGGAACGGAAATACGCGGGTCCTTCGCGATGGCCTTCTTGGCCGAGGACCACCACTTCTTGAATTTGTCCTCGCCGATGACCTGGGCGAGGGTGATCTCGAGGTCGATCGCGGTGGTGGCGTTGTTAGGATACGATTGGAGTGCGTCGACGACGAGCTGGGCCGGGTCCTCGGCGATCAATTTGCTGATTCGCTCGGGCTGCGTCTCCTTGAGCACCAAGAGGTGCCCGTTCGGGAGCACGTCCATCGTGGTGGCGCAGAAGGCGGGGTCCATCGGGTGATCCTTCTTGCCGACGAAATCGATGATCAGACGCTGCGCGCCTTCGTTGTAGGCCTTGATTTGGCCGAACCCCCAGCTCTTGTGCATCACATAAGCGCCAGGGATCATGGCCTCGAGTTTGGCTTTGGATGTCTTGAGCGACGGATTTTTGGCGATGAGCGCGGAGACGGCTTCAGAATTCATGGTTGCGATATGATGGGCCAGAAACGACAAGTTGAGCGGATAATGCCGAACCTTGTCAAACTGAGTATGAAGCCCGCCGCATGAGCCCAAACGCACGACCCATGGTGTCGCGCCCTCCGTCCGCCTGGACGATTGCGGCGGACCGGATACGTCGCTGGCTCGAACAGCAAAACCGTGTGGACGAACTCATGGACCGGCTGCCTCCGGGGCTTGCGGGAGCGGAACGCGCCCGGGTTCAGCATCTTGTCTATGGAGTAATCCGGCACCACCTTCGTCTGGAGCGACTCCTTCGGCGGCGGGTGACCAAGCGGCCGCGCGATGTCGTGATGGCGGTGCTGTTGGTCGGCGGATTCGAGTTGATCGAGGGGCAGCGCGACGAAGCGGACCCCGTGGGTGTTTGCGCCCGGGTCGTGCATCACGCCGTGGATCAGTCGAAACGCCTGATCGCCCCCTCGGAATCAGGTTTGGTGAACGCCGTCCTGCGCCGCCTCTCCGAAGACCTGGCGGCCGAGCCTGTGCCGGCGCTCCTGGCGCCCTCGCATCGGCTGGCCGAATATTTCTCGCATCCCGAGTGGCTCGTCCGTCGCTGGCAGGCGGGTTTTGGAGCCGCCGCCACCCGAAAGCTTCTTGAATGGAATCAGATGCCCGGACAGGTGACGGTTCGCTGGAGGCCTGCGGGCGCCGAGGGGCTTCCCGACTGGCTCAAAGCGACTCCGTGGGAGGGATTTTATGTGCCCGAGTCGGGCCATTGGGCCGAGATCGAGACGCTGATTGGCGAGGGCCGCCTCTATGTGCAGGACCCTTCGACTCGGCTGCCGGTTGGACTGCTTGATCCGAAGCCAGGCGAGGTGGTGCTGGATCTGTGCGCGGCGCCCGGCGGCAAGAGCGTCATGATCGCCGATCGCATGGGCAGCGGCAGGATTGTCGCGGTGGACCTTCCCGGCGAACGCCAAGAGCGGCTGGTGGAGAATCTGGGCCGCGTGCGGGGAGTGGAGTGCACGGTCTTGTCCGCCGATCTTGGCGAGGGCCTGTCGGCATTGCTGTCCGATCGCGGGCTGCCGCAACTTTACGCCGCGGTGCTGATTGACGTGCCCTGTTCGAATACCGGCGTCATGCGGCATCGGGTGGACGTCAAGGAGCGCCTTGAGGAGTCCGACCTCGCCAAACACGCCAGGAATCAGCTCCGCCTGCTCGAGGCCGCTGCGGCACGTGTCGAGATTGGAGGCCGCCTCGTATATTCGACGTGCAGCATCGACCGCGATGAGAACGAAGGCGTGATCGAACAATTCTTGAAAAAGCGGGGCACTGAGTTCGTCCGGGAAGACTCGGCGGTGAGTCTCCCCTGGGAGACCGGGCATGACGGTGCCGCCGCGTTTCGTCTGCGCCGCGTCCGGGCGGCGTGATCGGATGAACCCAAAAACCAAAATTGAACCACAGAGACACAGCGATCACAGAGCCCGAACTCAAAGCAAGGGACGGAATCGGCGCTCACCTCGGTGGTGAAAGAGATTCGATATATAACTTCCGCATAACTGCATTTCTCCGTGTTCTCTGTGTCTCCGTGGTTCAAATCCAAGTGCCTCATATAGGATGAAAAAGCCCGGCTGGTGAGCCGGGCTTTGTGGCAAGGGGATCGTTTTGACGACCGATTACTTGGCGGCCGGGATAAGGTCGTCCACGGAGTCGCTCTCGGTATTGATGTCCGCGAAGAGCCAGGTCGACAGATAGCGTTCGGCGCTGGAGGGGATGATCGCGACAATCAGCTTGCCGGCGTTCTCCGGGCGCTTGGCGAGCTCAAGGGCGGCCCAGATGGCGGCGCCCGACGAGATGCCGACCGGAATGCCGTCCTGCACGGTGACCTGTTTGGAGATGGGGGCGGAGTCGGCCTCCTTCACGCGGATCACTTCGTCGTACACCTTCGTATTCAAGACCGGCGGGATGAATCCTGCGCCGAGGCCTTGAAGCTTGTGCGGTCCGGGCTGCCCCCCTGAGAGGATCGGCGAGCCATCGGGTTCGACGGCGACGATCTTCACGCCGGGCTTGCGCTCCTTGAGGACTTCGCCGACGCCGGTGATGGTGCCACCGGTGCCGATGCCGGACACGACGATGTCGACCTTGCCGTCGGTATCGCGCCAGATCTCTTCCGCAGTCGTGCGGCGGTGGATGGCGGGATTCGAGGGATTGGCGAATTGCTGGAGGATGGCGCTGTTCGGGATCTTGGCGGCGAGCTCCTCGGCCTTGGCGATCGCGCCCTTCATTCCCTTGGGTCCTTCGGTCAGGACCAGGCGTGCACCGAGGACCTTCAGGAGCTTGCGGCGCTCCATGCTCATGGTCTCCGGCATCGTGAGGACCAGCTTGAGGCCCCGGGCGGCAGCCACGAACGCGAGGGCGATGCCCGTATTGCCTGAGGTCGGCTCGATGAGGACGGTGTCCTTGTTGATACGCCCGGACTTGAGCGCGTCGTCGATCATCGCAAAGCCGATGCGGTCCTTCACGCTCGAGAGGGGATTGAAGAACTCGAGCTTGAGGACGACGTCGGCGAGCGCGCCGTGTTCCTTGGCCGTGCGATTGAGGCGCACGAGCGGGGTATTGCCGATGGTTTCAGTGATGTCGTTATGGATCTTCATGGGTTTTCGAGTGGGATGTGGTTGTTCTCTTTGTTTGGTTGCTAGCTTCAGTTACGGGAAAGGGGTCGGACTCAGGCCTTCTCGGTCCCCCACCGGCGGTGGAGGAAGCGCTCCCAGGGAGAAAAGAGGATTTTGTCCGCGAGCAGGCCGATCACGATGATCACGAGCATGATTCCGATCACCTGCTCCATCGCATTGAGCTCGCGTCCATAGTGCAGCAGGTGACCCAGGCCGAAGCCGCTGAGGATAGTGACATAGATTTCGGCCGCCATCAGCGAGCGCCAGGCGAAGGCCCAGCCCTGCTTCATGCCGGACACCACGAACGGGAGCGAGGCGGGCAGCATGACGTGGGTCCAGGTGTGGAGTCCGCTCGACCCCATGGTCCGTGCGGCTCGGGCGAAGATGGGGGGCACGTTGCGAACGCCGTTTTCGGTTGCGATGATCATCGACCAGAGCGTGCCCATCACGACGACGAAGAACATCGCTGTCTCGGTCTGGCCGAACCAGAGGAGCGAAAGCGGCACCCAGCACACGCTGGGAAGCGTCTGGAGGCCGAGTGCAATGAGACCGAGCGTGTCGCCGATGACCCGGAAGCGCGCTGTCAGAAGCCCCAGGGGCAGGCCCAGCAGGATGCCGACGACGTAGCCGATCGACAACCGACGGAGGGTCACGATCGTCGCACTGATGAGCGTGCCATCCAAAGTCGCGCTCTCGAGGTATCGGGCAACGCTGAGCGGAGAGGGCACGAGCACCGGCGACCAGATCCGGGCCATGAAGATCGCCTGCCAGACGCCGATCATCAGGGCGAAGAAGAACAGGGCTCTGAGGAATCGTTTCATTCGGCTACATCCCCGTTGGAGTTGGCGGTGTGTCGCTTCAGCGCGGTCATGATTTCCGAGGCGTAGGCGGCGAGGTTCACGCTGTTGATGTCCCGCGGGCGAGGGAGATCGATGTGATAGTGTTCGCGGATACGCCCGGGATGAGGGGAGAACAGGACCACACGATCGCCGAGGCAGACGGCCTCGCGGACGTTGTGGGTCACGAACACGATCGTCTTGCGGCGTTCGGCCCAGATGCGCTGGAGGTCTCCGTACAATTGCTCGCGGGTCAGTGCGTCGAGCGCGGCGAAGGGTTCGTCCATCAGCAGCACCCTTGGGTTCGGCGCAAGGGCCCTGGCGAGAGCCACGCGCTGTTTCATCCCGCCAGAGAGTTCGTGGACGTAAGCGTGGCTGAACTTCTCCAAGCCGACCAGATTCAGGTAGAAGCGCGCGACGTCGAGCCGTTCCGCGGTGGTGAGGCCGGGCTTGAGCCGGAGGCCGAAGAGCACGTTGCCCAGCACGTCGAGCCAAGGAAACAGCGCGGACTCCTGAAACATCACCATTCGGTCGCGACCGGGCGTGTTGACGCGATGGCCGTCGGACAGAACCTCGCCCTCGTCTGGCAATTCGAGCCCCGCGATCATGTTAAGCAGGGTAGATTTCCCGCATCCGGACGGTCCCACGAGACAGACGAACTCGCCCTCGCTGACTTCGAGCGACACATCGTCCAGCGCGTGCACCGCCCGACCTCTCGTGGAGAAGCGCTTCGAGATGCGCCGCACGGCGAGTTTGGAGGGGGATTCGTTCCGAAGTTCGGTTTCCAGGGTCATGGCCTTCGGCTGAATAGGCGATCCAGGGGGATCGCATTGCGGAGGAATCCGACGGACTGTGCGTCGCGTACGAGGGTCTCGAATCGCCGGACGGGGACCTTGTCGGTGAATTTGAGATGGGACCACGCTGACGCCATGAGGGCGGCGGAGAAAGCCCTCCTCGTCTCGGCGGCGAGGCCCGTACGCACGAGTTCCCTGGCCTCGTCGGGATGGGCGTTGATCCACTCGGTGAGCTCACGGTGCGCTTCGACAAAACGGGCGACCAGCGCGGGTTTCTCCCGAAGGGCCCGGACCGCCGCGACCAAGACGGTGGTGACCGCATCCGACTGGGCGAGGAAGACCTTACCGTTGCTTTCGAGCACCAACCGCGAGACCCAAGGTTCGACGGTCCATACTCCGTCGAGGCGACCCTGGGAGAAGAGGGTGAGTTGATCAGGATTCGCCGTGGGGATCACCTGAACATCGCCGCCGGTGAGGGTGACCTGCAGGCCGTGAGCCTTGAACCACGAGCGGGCGGCCACGTCCTGGGTATTTCCGAGTTGGGGCGTGCCGATGCGACGCCCCTTGAAATCGGCGGCGGACGCGATCCGCGAATCCTGGTGGATTACCAGTGCGGCGCCGCCTTCGGCGGCCCCGGACATGACGCGCACCTCATCGCCAGCGGAGCGGATGTAGACATTCAGGGCGGGATTGGGTCCGACATACGTCATGTCGATCGAACCCGCCAAGAGTGCCTCCATGGCGCTCGGACCCGCATTGTAGGCGAACCACTGGATCTTCACTCCTGGGCCGAGCCGCTTTTCAAACCAGCCTCGGCCTTCGCGCGAGGTCTCTGCGCCGATGACTCCTTGGGCATGCGTGACGTTGGGAAAATAACCCACGCGAAGAACACGCGTGGTGCTGGCTGGCTTGGTGTCGCGGCCTGATACAACGCCGACCAACGCGGCGGCGCCTCCCAGGATCCCGACAATCGCGGCGATGCGGGTGGAAAGCTTCATATGGAGTACTCCTCCTGAAGTTCATCGAGGATCCCGTCGTGCAGCCGGCGCGTACGGTTTTCCGCGGACGCGGAACGCGCGGGTGGCTGGGAGAATGGCAGCGCTTGACCGTCGCGGCGCAACTTTCGGGTCGTCACTTCCACGATTTGCGCAAGCGAGTAGCGATCAAGGATTCCCGCGATCGCATTTCGGACGTCGAGCATCACCATGCGCAGACCGCAGTGAGCCTCGTCCGGGCATGAACAGGGGGTGTAGGCGGTTTGTGAGACACAGCCAATCGGTGCGAGGGGGCCGTCGATGAGTCGGACGATTTCTCCCAGGTATATTTTGGATGACGGCCGTGCGAGGCGGTAGCCGCCGAACTTTCCACGTTCGCTTTCCACGAAGCCGGCTTCGCGGAGCTGGAGCATCACCTGCTCGAGAAACTTGACCGACATCTTCTCCTTTTCGGCGATTTCGGAGACCCTCACGAGCTCCCGACCGACCGAGGCGGCGATTCCAAGATCGATGAGGGCTCGGAGCGCATATTCGCCTTTCTTGGAGAGTTTCATGAAATTAATCTACATTTGCGTGGTAGGGTATTTGCAAGCGAATTCCTAAGTTTTGGAGTATTAAAAGTTCCAGGCATTGGAATCGCCTGACTTAAAGCCACTAATGAATCACGCAAAATACGCGTTCTTGCGATGATTACCGGAATGGTCAGGTATCACAGGAGACGATGAAAGGCAGGCCAATCGGCCCTGGCATGGACCGTGCGATCCGAGGCGGGTCAGCGCAGCCTGAGGAAGAACCAGAAGGCGAGGCCGCTCATGCCAAGGCTGGGAAGCCAGGCGCCCCATTCGGGCGTGATGACGCCCTTGGCTGCGAGGGTTCCGCCGAGCTGGGCGAGGAGGTAATAGAGTGCGAACAGGCCGATCGACTTGGAGATGCCGACCGCGGGGTTGACTCGCACTCCGGACACGGCGAAGGGAACCGAAAGACCGATGACAATCAACGGAGCGAGGGTGTCGGCGAGCAGGCCGAAGTAACGGACCTCGTAGGGCACTGCCTTGGTGCTGTTGACCGAGCGCAGGTACCCGATGAGCCGCCGGAGTTCCCAGAACGATAGATCAATGGGTTTGCGATCGATGAGGAGCATGAGCGAAGGATCATCGGTCACGCCCCTGAAGGTCATTGTCCTGAACGGCGAGTTGGCGACGATCTCCCCGCTGTCGAGATCGAAGCGGTAGTCGCGTCCGTTGCGGAAGGTCCAGCCCTTCCCGTCGGCGTCCCGCCAGGCCTGGCTGGCCACGATCCGGCGGGTTTCGCGGCGCTGTGCGTCGAGGAAGGACAGGCTGATGCCGTACGCCTTGTGGGTGAAAAGACTGTAGCGGTCCATGAACCAGAGCCGGCCGGCGCTCCGATTGTCGAAGGCGACGCTGGTGCGCGCGCCGATCTCGTCGGCCGAACGGCTGGCCGCCTCGTGTCGGAATTCGACGCGTTCGCGAATCTGGCGCGACTGCTCGACCGACCACGGGACGATGGTGCTGTTGAGCCAGAGGGTGAGTCCGCAGCAGACGATGCCCACACACCAGACCGGCACCGAAATGCGGGCGAGACTGACGCCCGACGCGCGCATGGCCGTGAATTCGTGATTCCTGTGGAGCTGCCCGAATACATAGAGCAACGACACCAGCAGGGTGAGGGGCATCAGCAGTGCCAGGAAGCTCGGGACCGCCACGGCGAGATACACCGTCACGTCCATGAAGGTCGCGCCTGCGGTGAGGAGCGGCGCCAGGTCCGTGTACATCACCTGGACGAGCAGAAGACCGAGCAGTGCGGCGACAACTACGCCGATGATTTGGAACCACTCGCGGAGGAGGTAACGATCGAAGGTCTTCACAGGTCGTGCGGTGGGGAGTCTGGGCTTTGCGAGGAGGGCGCCACTAGAACCCGAGGCCGGAGGCCGTGAAAGCCTAAAGGTGGGCAAGTTTGAGCCATAGTCCCGCCTTCAACGCACGCCCCGGAGTCAGCCTGACGCATTCCAATGGCTGGAATAAATTCCAAGCTTCCGACTATTGATTACGTAAGAAGCTGATTAAAAGATGCTAATCTGGATCCGCCGACGGCGGGCTTCCCCTGAAGACAACTGGGCTGTTTTCTGCTAATGTTTCGAATGCCCTCGAACTCACCGGGGGTAACAACTGTCCCTTTTCTATCATGATACTCGCTTGGATTGCTCTACTGATCGTACCGTTGGTCTTCGGGCTTTACGCGCAGTACCGCGTGTCGAGAGCCTACAACAAGAACCTGCAGATTCAGTCCCGTGGTCGAATCACGGGCGCCGAGGCTGCCGAGGCCGTCATGCGTGCGGCGGGCATTAATGGAGTCGAGGTCGTGGAGGTCGACGGCATGCTGACCGACCACTACGATCCGGTGAACCGGCGGCTGGCGCTGTCCTCCGACAATTTCCGGGGGACGAGCCTGGCGGCGCTCGGTGTATCCGCGCACGAGGCGGGGCATGCGATTCAGGACAAGGAAGGCTACGCGATGATGCGGATCCGCCAGACCCTGGTTCCGGCGGCCCAGATCGCCGCGCCGGTCGCGGGCTTCGTGATGAGCTTTGGCCTTTTCATGGCGTTCCTGATCGGCTCGCAATTCTTCGGCATCCTGATGCTGAAGCTAGGCATCGTCGCGCTCCTCGCCATCGCGGTCTTCCAGTTTGTCACCCTGCCGGTTGAGTTCGACGCGAGCCGGCGCGCGAAGCTGCAGCTGGTGAACCTCGGCATCCTCGATTCCGACGAGATTCACGGCGTGAATGAGACGCTCGACGCCGCGGCGCTGACCTATGTGGCGGCGCTCGTCACCACGATCGGCCAGCTCCTCTACCTGATCCTGCAGTTGATGGGGTCGGGCGGACGGCGCAGTGACTAATCACGACAAAGCCCGGCCTTCGACGAGCCGGGCTTTTTTTGTCCAGGGGACGCGTCTCGGAGGCCGTCAGACCTTGCAGGTCCGGAGCTGGCAGTCGATGCGCATGATGTGCGCGCGTATCCATCCGGAGGTTTCACGGAACACCTCGAGCACGAGGCTCGTGTTTGCGCCCTGCTGCTGAAGGCGGGAGACCCAGACGTCCAGTCTCGAGGTGAATTCGCGGTGGGCCTGGCAGTTGTCGTGATACGAAGGGCATTTCACGCGGGCCATGTGCGACTCCTCGCGGGCGAAGTGCTCGCGGGCGTATTGGTTGAGGAACGAGATCATCTGCGTGATCTGCTCTTTTGCGGTGCCCTTCTGGAGAGCGACCTCGAGCTCGTTGAGCGTCGAGATCAGCTGTTTGTGGTCGTTGTCGACGATCGGGTGGCCCGTCGCAAGGGAATCAGTCCATTGAATCATGGGGGAGCTCGATAGAAGCGCGGCGACTTTACGCTTGGCCACTTGACTGGCGAATGAAAATGGGCGTTATCCCCCGAAATAGGGATAACTACGCACCCGGGCCCCTCACAGCTGAACGATGCCCTCGCGGATGGCGTACTTCGTAAGTTCGGCGATGCTATTGATTTTCAGCTTTGCCATGATGTTGAGGCGGTGGGCCTCGATGGTCTTGGTGCTGAGGCTGAGGGTGAGCGCCGTCTCCTTGGTTGTACGGCCGTCGGCGATACATTTCAGGATTTCCCGTTCGCGGTCCGAGAGCGGCCCTGCGGGCGGTGCCGCGGCGGGCATCTGCACGTGGCGCTGGTATTCGCGCACCACGACGGTGGACACCTCGGGGCACAGGTAGGTCTGGCCCTCCATCACCGTGCGGATCGCCTGCACGAAGTCGCGGCTCGCGTTGAGCTTCAGGAGGAATCCGGCGACGCCCGCCTTCAGTGCCTCGCGGACGTATTGAGTGTCTGAATGCGCGCTGAGGATGAGAATCTTCACGTGCGGCGCGCGGGCCTTGATCTGCCGGGCGAGCGCGATCCCGTCGATGCCGGGCATCTCGATGTCGGTGGTCACGATGTCTGGATGGACCTCCGCGATCTGGTCGAGGGCGCTCTGGCCATTCGCGGCCTCGCCGGCGACCTCGAAATCCGGTTCGTCGCGGAGGATCAGTTTGAGGCCGTCGCGCACGATCTGGTGATCGTCGACGATGAAGACACGGAGCGCCATGGGGGTGATTGCGGAGGAGGATGGACGAGGCCGAGCGGGGACGGCAAGTCCGCCCTCCGGCGCGAAGGGGGTCAGAGTTTCAAGGTCCGGAGGCGGAGGGCGTTTCCGACGACGGTCAGCGAGCTCAGGCTCATGGCAAGGCCCGCGATCATGGGATTGAGCTGCCAACCGAACAGCGGGTAGAAAACCCCCGCCGCGACCGGGATGCCGAGGCCGTTGTAGAAAAAGGCCCAGAAGAGATTCTGCCTGACGTTGCCCATCGTGGCGCGGCTCAGGTGCACGGCACGGACGAGCGCGCGCAGGTCGCCCTTCACGAGTACGAGGCCGGCGCTTTCGATGGCGATGCCCGAGCCGGTGCCCAGTGCGATCCCAACGTCGGCTGCGGCGAGGGATGGCGCGTCATTCACCCCGTCGCCGGCGAAGGCGACGCAATCGCCCCTGCGGCGGTGTTCGCGCAGCACCTCCTGCTTTCCGGCCGGTGTCATTGCCGCATGCCACTCCCGGAGGTCGAGCCGGTCGGCGACCGCTTTCACTGCCGCGGGCCGGTCGCCCGATACTACCACGAGACGCAGGCCCAGTCGTCGCAGTTCCGCGACGGCCGCCGGCGTTTCGGGCCTGAGCTGATCGGCCAGTTCGATGGAGCCCAACAGGAGTCCGTCGCGACGGACATCCACCCAGGTGCCGGTGCTCACCCGGGAATCGTCTGCCGCTCGGATGACCTCGATGCGGGAGCCGTCGACGAGCGCCGACACGCCTACTCCGGGAATGGCCGTGAAATCGGTTGCGGGTGCGGTCCCGATCGAACGGGTGCGTGCCTCCTCGACGATGGCGCGGCCGATGGGGTGTTCGCTGGGCGCCTCCGCCGATGCCGCGGCACCGAGCAAGGCGGCCTCATCCGTGCCTTGCGCGGGATGCACGCTCGCGATGTGCGGACGCCCCTCGGTCAGGGTGCCTGTCTTGTCGATCAGGACCGTGTCGACAGACGCCAGGCGCTCGAGCATTGCCGCGTGCTTCACGAGCACGCCGGCCTGTGCGCCACGCCCGATCCCCGTCACGAGTGCCACCGGGGTTGCGAGGCCGAGCGTGCACGGGCACGAGATCACGAGGACCGCGACCGCGCTGACGAGCGCGTGGACCCAGCGGGGGTCCGGTCCGAAGATCATCCATCCAACGAAGGCGAGTGCGGCGATCGTGGCGACCGTGGGCACGAACCAGGCCGCGACGCGGTCGGCGAGCCGCTGCACCGGGGCCTCACTTTCCTGGGCCTCCTGAACCAGTCGGACGATCTGCGCGAGGAGAGTGTCCGAGCCGACGCGCGTGGCCGCGAAAACGAAGGAGCCGGTTGTATTCAAGGTTCCGGCACGAACCTCCTCGCCGGCGTTTTTCAGAACCGGGATGGATTCGCCGGTCAGCATCGACTCGTCGACCTCGCTGGCGCCGTCGGACACCAGCCCGTCGACGGGAACCTTCTCGCCAGGCCTGACCCGAAGCAGGTCGCCGACGCGAACATCGCCCACCGCGACGTCCTCCTCGCGCCCGGCCGAAACGCGGTGCGCGATGGCGGGAGCGAGTTGCATGAGCGAGTGGATTGCGGCCTCGGTCCTGGCGTGGGCTCGCTGCTCCAGGATCTGGCCGAGAAGCACGATCGTGGTGGTGACAGCCACGGCCTCGAAATAGAGAGGCGCTCCGTGCGCGCCTCGGAGTGCGGCGGGCAGCGAGCGGCCCCAGATGAGGACCACCGTGCTGAAGAGGTAGGCGGCCCCGGTGCCGGTCACGATCAGGGTGAACATGTTGGTGTCGCGCTCGATGATCGAGGTCCACCAGCGGCGAATAAATGGGGCTCCGCTCCAGAAGAAGACGGGTGTGGCGAGCGCCCACTCGATCCAGCCGGATGCGGCTCCGAACATCCCGCCGTGCTGTCCGGGCAGCATGTGGGCCATGGACAGGCCGAAGACAGGAAGACTGAGGACCAGCGCGACCCAGAAGCGAGGCAGCAGGTAGCGGGCGTCGGGCAGTCCCATGTAGACGGGTTCGTCGGGTGCGGGATGCATTCGTGCGATTCAATCGCACGCACGGCCGGCGGAAAGTCGAAAGATCCTCCGTGCGGCCGGCTTTCTCCTTGTTTATTCGGCGGGCGCCCGGCAAAAATTATCCAGCGCTCAGCGCCCCTTCATGAGCTCGTCGCCCTCCGATCTCTCAAAGCTTCCCAAGTGGCCCTTTCTCCTGGCGGATGCTGCGCTCGTCGCAACCGCATTTGTCATCGCCTGGCACCGGACCGGCCCCTTGTCGGGTGTTCCCCTTGTGTCTGTCGTCATCTGCATCGTGATGGCGGCGATCCTTTGCGCCATCCCCTTTCTTGTCGATTACGCGCGCAGCGAGCGCGAGGAGCTGGACGAGCGCCAGCGGGGCCTGGAGGCGCTCGCGAGGACGACCGGGGCGACCGCCGAGCAGGTGAGCATCGCGGCCCAGGCGCTGGCGGGAATGGCTGACCAGTCGAAATCGCTTCTCACCCTGATCGAGCGCGCCGCGGCCAAGCTGGACGAGCGCGTATCCGATCTCCAACAACAGTTGGCGGCCGGTAAGGACGAAGAGGTGGAGACGCTCGAGCGGGAGCTGTCCGCTCTGCGCGACTCCGAGGCGGGGAGGCTGGAGACCGCCGCGGATAAAATCCACAAGGCGGCGACCGATCTTGCACGGGTTGAGGCGAGTGCGGCGAAGCATGCCGCTGCGGCGCACGAGGCGCTCGACAAGCTGGCGGCTGTGGGGCCCAACGCCGCACAACAGATCACCCGTCAGGCCGAGACCGCATCGTCGTCGGTCAGCCGTGCCATTGCCCAGGCTCAGGCGGAGGCCTCCGCTGCACTGGAATCTGAGCAGAGGCGACTGTCGCAGACCTTTCGCGAGTCCACGGAGGGCGGTGTCGCAGCACTCGAGCGCCGCATTGAGGCGCTCGCGCTCGTGCTCCAGGAAAACGTCGGCACGCTTGCACAGGTAGCGGAACGGCTGTGCGCTGCGGTGGCATCGGCTGAAGGAGTGAAGCCGGAGACGGCCCCGGAGCATCGAACTGCGCGGAAGGCGAATTCCTCGCGGCCCGCGGTGGCGCCGAGTCCGGAACCGGCATCGGTTGCGGAAGGGGCGTCCGTTGCAGCCCCCGAGAGTCCGGCGAATCCGGCGCCGGCCGAGACCGTCGAGACGGTGGTTGACGATCCGTCCCCGGTCGTCGCGGCCGAACCAATCGTCCCGCCCGTTGACGACCCGGTGGAGGATGCGCCGGCCCCGGCCCCCAATCCGGCACCGGTCGAAGAGGAGGCAGCCGAACTGCCGCTCGAGCCCACGCCGTCGGATGATGGTGTGGATCAATCCACCTTGGAGGAAAGCGCACCGGCCTATTCGGTCTCGGCGGACGGCGCCACGCGGCTGATCGTCACCGCCTACATCGGAATCGGGAACCGGCTTTACGTTCGCGGCGAGGGTCCCGGCCTCAGCTGGGACAAAGGACTGCCGCTTCAATTCGTGTCGATCGGCAAGTGGCGGTGGGAGAGTGCCGACGCCTCCGCGCCTGTGAAGATCAAGCTTCTAAAGAACGACCAGACTGAGTGCGGCTCGCTGGGGGAGATCGTCATTGAACCAGGCCAGCAGGCGGAAGTGACGGCGGCATTCTGAGACGCCCTCAGGGCTTGCGTCGGCCGCGGCTCCCGCGTGTGGTCAGCGCGGTCATGCCGCGTTTCATCCTTGCCTCCGCCTCCCCCCGCCGTCGCGAACTGCTCGAGTCCGCAGGGTTCGTGTTCGATATCCAGGCGGCAGGGGTGGTCGAGCACGAGGATCCCGAGACGGATCCGCGCGTCATGGTCGCCCACAATGCAGCGCTGAAGGCGGATTGGGTGGCCGAGCGGAACCCGGAGGCGGTGGTGCTCGGCGCCGACACGACGGTGTTCATCGACGGGCACGCTTTGAACAAGCCGGCGGACCTGGATGACGCCCGGTGCATGCTTCGCCGGCTGTGCGGGCGTACCCACACGGTTCATACCGGCCTCGCGATCCGCCAGCGAAGCTCCGGGCTTGCGCTGGACGGCGGCGTGTCCACGGCAGTCCGCTTCAAACCCTTCGACGAGGCCACGCTCGAGGCCTACCTGAAGGTGGCGCACGTGCTCGACAAGGCGGGCGCGTACGGAATCCAGGAGCACGGAGAACTGATCGTGGAAGGCTACGATGGCTCGTATTCGAACATCGTGGGCCTCCCTGTCGATGAAACGTGCAGATTGCTCGCAAAAGCAGGGCTATATCCAGGTAGTCAACGAATTACCACGTGAGTGATGGATCTTCGGGAAACCGCTGTTGCGACGACTTCGTCTTCTTCGGGATTGCCTTTGCGGAAACGGGAGAAAAATCGAACAGACGCGACCTCGCTCGGTCAAACCCTGCGACTTTGCGCCCGTTGAACGCTATTCCACAACAACATGACCACCATCGTCCCTGAACCGCCACCGGCAAAGCGCCGCAACGAGCGCCGCCGTTTCGTGCCCCGGCTCTCGGACGACCCGGACACGCGTTCGATTCAGGTGGGCATTGTTGCGACACTGATCGTGCACCTGCTGCTGGTCGTGCTGATTCCAAAGCACCTCGGAAGCGATGTGACCGGCAAATTCAAGCCCCGCCAGCATCCGATCGACCAGCAATTCAACATTCAGCTCACGCCCGAGGAGGTTCGGCAGCCAAAGCCGCCGCAGCCGAAAAACTACGTCGAGACCAATCCCAACGCTCCGTCGAACACTCCGGACAAGACCAACAATTTTGCCGCGCAGAACCAGCAGGCGGCGCAGCCCAAGCCCTCGAAGCATCCCACGGGTGACCGGCCGGACCGGGTGAGCGACAAGAAGGTAATTTCGAACCAGGTGGTCTCGGGCCAGCTGATCAAACCGCAGCCCCTGGTGCTGGCGCCGCCGCCGGAGCCCAAGATCAAGGTGAACCAGGCGGTGAAGAAGCAGGCCGCCCGCGAACAGAATCCGCTGCCGGGCGTCGACAAGCTGGTCGGCGAGGACCAAAACGGGATCGGCACGAACATCGCGAAGGCTTCGACAAATCCCCGCGATGTGCCGAAGCAGGTGAAGGGCACGCCGGACGCGCCGCTGATCGAGGGCGTGCTGGGGCCCATCACGATCGACCCGAGGCATCCGATGCCGCGTCCGCATCTCGACCAGATCCGCACGCGCCCGGCGGTTTTCCAGGACAACAAATTCGGCACGTCGAACATCGGCCTGGCGGCGATCGACGCGCGCTGGAGTGCCTGGGGGCAGTATCTTCGCGAGCTGACCGAGACGGTCCAGGTGCAGTGGGACAAGCTGCTGATGGATGCGAAGACCTATCCGGCGCAGGGATCGTCCGTGAGCGTGACGTTCATTTTGAAGAGCGACGGCACCATTGGGAACATCGTCAATGTGCAGAGCGACACGGCAGGCAGGCAGGGCAAGGACTACTGCGTGGCGGCGATCACGCTTCCGGCGCCCTATGACAAATGGTCGAAGGACATGATCGCGACGCTGGGCGACCAGCAGCAGATGACCTTCGTGTTCTACTACCAGTGAGCGAAGGCGTGCCTAGTGTGCCGGGTCCGGACCTCCCGCTGGGCGACGGCGTGGCACTTCTGGTACGCGACGCCTCCGGCCTGATGGCCTTTGCGAAGCCGGCGGGAGTGCTGTCGCATCCAAATTCCCGAGACGACATCGAGCGTGCGCTGGTGCGTGCGCCGTATTCCCTCGAGCGTGAATGCTACGAAGGTGCCTCCGGGGGCCGGCTGTGGCTGCTCAACCGGCTGGATTCGGCGACGTCGGGCGTGATCCTCGCCGCGGACAGCGCGGGGCTGGCGTCGGCGATTCGTGAACAGTTTCGTCGCAAGACGGTGCGGAAGATCTACAACGCGCTCGTATTTGGCGCGCCGTCGGTTCCGGCGCAGGTGTGGCGGGACCGTCTGGCGGTGGACAAACGCGGCGGGAAGATCCGGACGAGCGGCGCGGGAAACATTCCCTGCGAGAGTCGCATGCAGCTCCTCCGCCGACGCCGCGGGCAGCCTCTCCTGTCGCTGATCCGCCTGGAGCCGCGCACGGGGCGCAGTCACCAGCTGCGGGTGCAATGTGCGCTCCACGGACTTCCGATCGTGGGCGATGCGACCTATGGTGATTTTGGCGCGAACCGGCTCCTGGCGAAAGCGACCGGGCAGAAGCGCCTGTTCCTGCACTCGCTCGAGACGGCCTTCGAGTACGAGTGGGACGGACGGACCCACCGGTTCGAGGCTCAGGCGCCGCTCCCGGGGGAGTTTTCGGCGCTGCTCGAGGGCTGACGACCCTCAGAATCGGGTCATGTTGATGAGCGCGCGAAAGCGCTTGTCGATCTCCGGGCGTCCCGCGGCGGACAGGGCCTTCACGCTGAAGCTCTCGCAGGTGAAGCTCGCGGTGGCGGAGGCGAAGGCGAGCGCCTTCTTGAGGGCGCCGAAGTCGGTGCGGTTCGTCACGGCCATGTAGCCGGTAAGCGCCCCGGCGAAACTGTCGCCCGCGCCGGTGGGATCGACCAGTTTCTCGATCGGGTAGGCGGGGACGACGAAGTGTCCGGCGAGGTGGAACAGCAGCGCGCCGTGGGCGCCCTGTTTGATGACGACGATGGAGGGGCCCATCTTGCGGAGGGCCGGCCCGGCCCGGTAAGGATTGTCCTCGCCGGTGAGCAGCTGGGCCTCCTCGTCATTGATGACGAGCATATCGATCCGCTTGAAGACCTGCATCAGGTCGTCGTGGGCGGTCTTGATCCAGTGGTCGAAGGTGTCTGCGAGGAAGAAGGGGCGCTTGGGACGCGTATTCATCTGCTCGATGACGTGGAGTTGGAGCGAGGGCTGGATCGCTCCGAGCATCACGTAGGGCGTGGCGCGATACGAGGCGGGGATGGAGGGCGAGAAGCGCTCGAAGCAGTTGAGGCCGAGGTCGAGCGTGTCGCGGCCGGCGAATTTCGCGCGGTAGCGGCCGGACCAAGTGAACGTCTTGCGCTCGCGATCGACCTCGAGGCCGTCGAGGTCGATGTGATGCGACTTGTAGAGCGCGATGTGCTCGTTGGGGAAGTCCTTGCCGACGACGCCGACGAGGCGGGTCGGCGCGAAGAAGCTGCTGGCGACGGAGGCGTAGCTGGCCGCGCCTCCGAGGACGAGCGGGCTCTGGGCGTCCGGCGTGGCGACGCGATCGAGAGCGATCGAGCCGACGATCATCGTGTACTTGGCGGAGAGAGGATAGACTTCCATGAACGAGAGATCCCCGCCGGGGCGGGGATGCTTGACGAGGCTTTCGAGGGGATCGGGCGAAGGGCGCCCGGGGCTCGAGCGGCGACTCAGTCGGTGAGGATCAGGTTGGTGACGAGCAGCGTTTCGCCGTCGACCTCGACGACGATGGAGTACTCGCCAGGCTTAGGGAAGGAAAGATTGGCGACCTCGTTGATGAGGTTGACGCGCTGGAGCGGGTCCTGGGCCTGGAAGGGGCGTTCCATCAGCGGCGTGACGTTCGAGGGGTTCATGCCCATCGAGATCTTAAGCTTGTGCTCTCCGCTGGTGCAGCCGGTGACCGTGATGAACCAGACCATGAAGGGGTAGGTCATGGGGTAACGGGCGGAGCGGATGTGGGAAAACGCGCCGAGGATCGTGTGTTTGCCGGTGAGCGGGTCGATATGGACCGCGTCGCAGGTGATCCAGGCCAGAAGGCAGGGTTTGTCTTTCATCGCGGGCAGAGTTGGAGCAGAGCGGCGTGCCGGATCAAATCATTTTGCTTGGACGCGCGCGGGGGCTTTGCGAGCGTCGGGCGATGGATTGGATACGCCCCATGGTCAACTCGCTCGGCGAGTATCCGCTCTGGTTCGTGGTGCTGTGCACCGGACTGGTGGTCGGGGGCCTGGTGCAGCTGGTGTTCAAGCTGCTGAAATGGGCCTTGATCGTGGCGATTGCCGCAGTGGTGCTGGCCGCGATTGCGGTGGCCTTCCTGCACGCCTTCAGGTGAGGCTCGGATCCGGGCTGGGAAAACCTTGACGCGGGTCAAAGCGGCCCGGTGGGCGGCCTGCTAGGCTTGCGGGCATGACAGCAACGCTCCCGATCGAACCAAATGTGGCGCAGGCGCTCGCCCTTGGCGACCTGCTGCAATACGCGGATGCCGGCATCGTGAGCCGGACCCTGTACACGAGCGACACCCTGCGCGTCGTCCTGTTTGCGTTTGCCCCGGGGCAGGAGCTCACGGAGCACACGAACGGGCGTCGCGCGCTGGTGCAGGTGATCGCGGGGCGCTGCCAGTTCAAGTTCAACGACCGCTGGGAGTGGCTGGAGCAAGGGGCGCTCCTGCATCTTCCGCCGCGACACCCGCATGCGCTCAAGGCGACCGACGGCCGATGTGCGCTACTGCTCACGCTGCACGGCGAGCCCGAGTCGGCGGAGACGGGTAGCTCAACGGAATCGAACGCCTGATTTTTTCTCATGAACACGACCGAACCCACTCCTCACGCGTCGGACCGATTCGACGCTCGCGAAATCCCGTGCAGCATCAAGCATGGCCTGATCATGGAACAATGGCGCCTGCTCAAACCCGGACGCAGCTTTGTCCTGGTGAACGACCATGATCCGATCCCGCTCTACTACCAGTTCTCGGCGCTGTTTCCCGGCGAGTTTGACTGGACCTACGAGGATCGCGGGCCCGACGTCTTCGCGGTGCGGATCGCCCGTCGGGCGGAGGGCGACGTTGGGGCTCCGACGTTCACGCCCGAGCAGGGTGCGCGGACGCACTGCGGCGAGGCAAAGACCGTGGAGACCGTGGATGTCGATGCGCGGGGGCTGGAGCCGCCGGAGCCGATGATGCGGATCCTTTCCGCGATTTCGAACCTGCCCAGGAACAAAGTCCTGAGGGCGCTTACCGACCGGAAGCCGGTGCATCTGATCGCCGAGCTGGAGTCGCAGCGATTCACGGTTGCGAGTGAGGAGAACCCTGATGGCAGCTGGCTTAACAGCATCTCGCGCGCCTGAGGTCCGGGCGGCCGCTCCGGTGGCGCCTCGTCCAGGACCGATGGCCACGCAGGCGACGCTGTCGCTCGCGTGGTTCGGCCTCGCGGGCGCGTGGCTGCTGGCAGCGCCGCTGCTCGGCCTCGTGCATGCGGCCGCGTTCCTCGACGGAGCATCGGATCCGCGCATCCTGGCACTCACCCATGCGTGGGTGCTGGGGTTCCTCGGAAGCGCGACCTTTGGCGGAATCTATCAGCTTCTGTCAGTTGCGGTGGGAGAGGAGCTGGCCTGGCCGAGGCTCGCGTGGATACACGGAGTGCTGCACGCGACGGGAGTGCCGGTGATGGTGGTGGGATTTCTCCGCGGGAATTTCGCGTGGGTGGCGGCGGGAGGTGCGCTCGTGGCGACGGGGGCGCTATCGGCGTCGCTGAACATGGCCGTGACGATTGCGAGGGCGCGCACAAAGGATGCGGTGGCCTGGGCCTTTGGTTTCGCGGCCTTCTGGCTCGGCACGACGGTGGTGGCGGGGTTCCTGCTGGCGTTGAATCGGGTGCATCCGATCCTGCCGGGGAACAGCGCGACGTGGCTGAAGGTGCATGCGCACATGGGGATCGTAGGGTTCTACGTGACGTTGCTTCAGGGCGCGGCGTTCAGACTGCTTCCGATGTTCACGCTCGGGGACGTGAAAAACTGGATGCGCGTGGCGTCGGGCCTGGGGCACACGCAGGCGGGGCTGATCGGACTGATTTTTGCGCTGGCGGAGGACATTCCCGTCGCGCGTGTGGTGTTTGGGGCGACGATCGCGATGGGGCTGGCGATGAGCGCGGCCGAGGCGTGGTCGGTCGTCAGGAGCCGGCGGAAGCGGATGCTGGACACGGGAGTGCGCGCCTTTCTTGCGGGAGGGGGCGCACTGGCTGCGGCCTGGGTGCTTGGCATCGTACTGGCGGCGTGGCCGGGGGCGGGGGACGCGTTTTCGATGAATGGCGAGGTGGCCTACGGATTCCTGGCGATCGTCGGGGCGCTGGCGCTTGCGATCGGAGGAATGATGCTGAAGATCGTGCCGTTCCTCGTGTGGATGCGGCGTTATGGCCCGGTGATCGGTCGGGAGCCGGTGCCGCTGGCCTCGAAGCTGCCGTCGCCGGCGCTGGAGCGTGCCTGGTTTGAGCTACATCTCCTCGGCCTCGTCCTGGTGCTCCTGGGGCTTGCGCGGTCTGAGGCTTCCTGGCTGGTGGCGGGCTGGGCGGCGATCCTCGCCGCCTCGCTGGCGAGCCTCGCCAATCACGGACGGGTCGCAGCGCACCTCTGGCGGCGCGGGCGGCCGTTGGACGAATCACTCTTATGATCACCGAAGAAGCCGTGCGCGTCGTGCTGACCGAGATACTCGATCCGGAGTACGGCATCTCGATCGTCGAACTGGGGATGCTGACTCACGTCGACATCCAGGGAGGCGAGGTCCACGTGGGCCTCACGCTGACGACTCCGTCGTGTCCTGCGGGCAACGTGATTCTCGAGGGAGCGCGCTCCGCGCTCGCGGCGATGCCCGGAGTGGAGACTGCGGACGTCTATCTGGCCTGGGACCCGCCCTGGACGCCGGACCGACTCTCGACGACGGCGCGGCGCCAGCTCGGTTGGGAAGGGTAGGCGCCGGGGCCTACTTGATCGCTTCGCGAAGGTAGGCGGAGGCGCTGTCCATCAGCCAGACGACGATGGCAATGACCACGATGATGCAGCCGACCTCGTGCCAGAGGGCCTCGCCCTGATATTCATTGAGCAGGGTGCCGATGCCGCCGCCGCCCACGAGGCCGACGATCGTGGCCATGCGGACGTTGATGTCCCAGCGGTAGATCGTGAACGACGTGTACGGGAGGATGATCTGCGGCACGATTCCGAACCAGAGCTCCTGCACGAGCGAGGCACCCGTCGACTGGATGCCTTCGACGGGGCCGTGCGAGACGCACTCGATGATCTCGGAGTATTGCTTCGTGAGGGAGGCGACCGAGTGGACGAACAGGGCGAGCATTCCGGCAAAGGGGCCGATGCCGACCCAGACGCCGAAGATGATCGCCCAGACGAGGGCCTCGACGGAGCGGGTGACGTTGAGGATCAGGCGCAGCACGCTGTAAAGTGCGAGGCCGGCCCGGGAGCGACTCGCGATGTTTTTCGCGGCGGGGAAACTGAGCAGGAAGGAGACGGGGATCGCGAAGACGGTCGCGAGAAACGCCATGTAGATCGTCTGGAGCGTCGCGAGGATGGCGTCGGGCAGGACCTTCCAGTTCGGGGTCGCGAGTGCGAGCCCGAGGCGCTTGGCGCCGCCGAGCCCGTCGGCGTCGAGCATGTCGCGGAGGCTGAGCTGGGTCATGACCCCGCCGACGTAGCAGGTGAGACCGAAGAGGAGGATGAAGTGGATGACGGCGAGGTTTCGGTACCAGGGCGGCGGAGGGGCGGGATCGCGGACAGGGCCCGCGAAGATGGCGGAGCCGAGCGTGCGTGCCTTGAAGCGGTGGAATGGATACGCGGCGAGTCCCCCGAGGGCGAGCAGGCCGGCGACGAGGCCGAAGCCCCTGGCGGCGGACTGGAAGAAGTGCTGGAACTCGCGGGCGGTCGGGTGGAGGGCGGCGGCGAGCGCGAGCGCGGCGAAGTAGGCGAGGGACAGGGCGTCGAAGACGAGGGCCTTGGTTTTCATCGCGGACGTGGGTTCAGCGGATGTGCATTTCCCGGGCACCCTCGCCGTAGATTCGGGCGAACCAGGCGTCGTCGATTTCCGAGGGCGAACCGGCGAACACGATCTCGCCGCCCTTCAGCGCGATGACGCGCGTGCCGTACTCGCGGACGAGGCTCAGGAAGTGCAGGTTGCAGAGTATCGTGATGCCGAGCTCGGTATTCACTTTCCGGAGATAGTCCATGACCGTGTGGCAGGTGGCGGGGTCGAGGCTCGCGACGGGCTCATCGGCGAGCAGGACCTCGGGCTTCTGCATGAGCGCGCGGGCGATCGCGACGCGCTGCTGCTGGCCGCCGCTGAGGCTGTCGGCTCGGACGCGGGACTTGGCGCCGATGCCGACGAGGTCGAGGTAGTGCTGGGCGAGGTGGCGATCCTCCTCGGAGAAGAGCCCGGCCATGCTGCGCCAGACGGGCGTGCGGTGGAGTGCGCCCATGAGCGCGTTGGAGAGCACGCTGTGCCGCCCGACCAGGTTGAAATGCTGGAAGATCATCGCCATCCGCGTGCGCAGCTCGCGGGCCGTGCGGGCGTCGGGGTGGGTGATGTCGCGACCCTTGAACTCGATGGTGCCGGAAGTCGGCTCGACGAGGTGGTTGAGGCTCCGGAGCAGCGTCGACTTGCCCGAACCGCTGAGGCCGATGACGACGAGGAACTCGCCCGGCCGGACGTCGAAGCTCACGCCCTTCAGCGCGTGCACGCCGTTAGGGTAGACCTTCTGGAGATTGGAGACGCGGATCAGCGGCGAGTCGGCCATGGGGCGGCTATTTGACCATGTCGCTCGCGGACTTGCCGACGAGCTTGAGCAGATTGCGGACGGAATCGTAGTCGGCGTCGGTGGCCGGGGTGAGATCGGTCACGTCGTAGAGCGCGGTGAACGCGCGCCGTCCCGCGGGAGTGTGGACGAAGGTGACGAGCGCGTTGGCGATCGTGCGTTTCATTTCCTCGGGCAGCCCCTTGCGGAAGGCGACGGGGTCGTTGGGAATCTCGTCGGTGAGGGCGAGGATCTTCACCTTCTGCGCGACGTCGGGGAACTGGGAGAGCACGAGACGGCGGGCGTCCTCGATGTGACCGTTCTCGGGCGGGCTGTAGAAGGTCGCGCCGGCGTCGACCTGGCCCTGGTAGACCATCGTGACGACGTTGTCGTGTTTCTGGGCGAAGACGGTGTCACCGAGGGTCACGCCGTGGTCGTGGAGGTATTTGTAGGGCAGCAGGTATCCGGAAGCGGATACGGGATCGACGAAGGCGAAGCGTTTGCCCTGAAGGTCCTTGATGCTGTTGATGCCTCGGTCGGCGCGGACGATGATCTGCGAGCGATAGGAAGACAGGCCGTAGCGGATGACCTTGAGGCGGGCCTGGACGCCGTATTTCTCATTGGCGAGGAGGTAGCCGAAAGTGTTCAGCACGGCGACGTCGGCGCGCTTGGTGCCGAAGGATTCGACGACGGCGACGTAGCTGGCGGGGATGGCGACCTGGAATTTGTAGGGCGTGTGGGCCTCCAGGTATTCGCGGATGATCTCCGACTGATCCTGCATGGTCTTCGCCTCGACCGAGGGGGTGAAGAACAGCTTGATCGGGTTGTCCTTGGTGCCGAGCGGGGCGCGGTCCGAGCAGCCCGAGAGGGCGAGGCCGGCGAGGAGCAGGGCGAGACAGGTGGAGAGGAGGCGACTGAGGTGGCGGTTCATGGGAGACACTCCTGATTGTAGCTGAAAGCGGCGGTGTGCGCGTGACGGTTGCGTGACAAGGTGCATCAAACACCGCGGCCCGCCAGCGCGGGAGGCGCGGGCGGGCCGGAGTGGGTGTTAAGGCGAGGCCTGCACGGACGGCGTGGTTCCGGAGGTCAGAAGACCTTTTCCTCGAGCAGGGCGAAGAGCTGTTCCTCCTTGATGCGGGTCTGCTGCATCGAGTCGCGGTCGCGGAGGGTGAACGTGCCGTCCTTCTCGATCGTGTCGAAGTCGATCGTGACGCACCAGGGGGTGCCGATCTCGTCCTGACGGCGGTAGCGGCGGCCGATGGCGCCGGACTCGTCGTAGAAGACATTGTGACGGCGCTTCAGGCGGCGGTAGAGCTCCTGGGCGCGGTTGACGAGTTCGGGCTTGTTCTTGAGAAGGGGAAGTACGGCGACCTTGATCGGAGCGACACGGGGGCTGAGGCGGAGGACTACGCGGGTCTCGACGTTGCCCTTGTCGTCCTTCACCTGCTCCTCGGCATAGGCGGAGCAGAGGACGGCGAGGACGATGCGGTCGACGCCGACGGCGGGCTCGATCACGTGCGGGACGAACTTCTTCTTGGAGGCTTCGTCGAAGACGACCTGGGGCACGCCGCTGTGCTGCTCGTGCTGCTTGAGATCGTAATTGCCGCGCGCGGCGATGCCCCACAATTCCTGCACGCCGAAGGGGTAGCGGAACATGATGTCGGTGGTGCCCTTCGAGTAGAAGGCGAGCTTGGCCTTCGGATGGTCGTATTCGCTGAGGTGAGACTCGGGCAGGCCGATGGAGTGGAGCCAGCTCTTGCACCAGTCGATCCAGTGGCGGTGCCACTTCGCCCAGTCGTCGTCCTCGTGAATGAAGAACTCCATCTCCATCTGCTCGAACTCGCGTGAGCGGAAGATGAAATTGCGGGGCGTGATCTCGTTTCGGAACGATTTTCCGATCTGGGCGATGCCGAAGGGGAGCTTGACGCGGCCCGTGTCGACGACGGGGCGGAAGTCGGCGAACATGCCCTGGGCGGTTTCGGGGCGGAGATAGGCGACGGCCGAGGCGTCGCGCATCGCGCCGACGTAGGTCTCGAACATCATGTTGAAGGCGCGCGGCGGCGTGAGGCTGCCGGGCTCGCCGGTGGCGGGCGAGGGGATGAGGGCGATTTCCTCGGGCTTGGCCTCGGTCATGTCGCGCGGCTGCACGGGCTCGAGTTTGCCCTGGATGGCCTTCTTTCGTTTGAGGGATTCGGCGGCCTCCTGGAGCTGGCCCGCGGTGTTCTCGCTCTCGAGAGCGCTGACATAGCCGACGGTGGCGCCGTCGACGACGACGGGGGAGAAGAAGAGCTGGTCCGCGCGGAAGCGCTGCTTGGAAACCTTGCAGTCGACGAGCGGGTCGGTGAAGCCGGCGACGTGGCCCGACGCCTCCCAAACCTTCGGGTGCATGATGATCGACGATTCGAGACCGACGACATCGTCGCGGCGCCGCACCATGTCGTTCCACCAGCAGTCGCGGATGTTCTTCTTGAGCTCCACGCCGAGCGGACCGTAGTCGAAGAAACCGTTGATACCTCCGTAGATTTCAGAGGACTGGAAGATGAACCCGCGGCGCTTGCAGAGCGCGACGATGGTTTCCATGGAGACTTCGGGTTGTGAACTCGGCGTAGTCATAAGAATCGCCGACTAAGTGCGAGGCCCGCGTGCGGGTCAACGCCGGGATTGGGCGGCGTGGGGACCTTTTCGGGCGCGACAGATGAAAGACGTTTTCAATGGGAAGAAAACGCCGTGGAGTTCCATCGGTGCGGCGGATCCCGGCGGAGGCCGGGCGAATATATAGCAGCGGCGCCGTTTCGGACCCGTCCGAATGTGGGTCGGGCAGGGGCGGAAATTCTTAACGAAAATGTTATAAGGTTGAGGAACATTCTGTAAGTATCATGATTAAAGCAGGAAGCGTGACTGGGCGTGGGGCCTGTGTGCGGTGGTTTGTCGGGTTTTTCGTGCGGAACACAAAGATGTAGTATAAAAATTGCCAAATATACTTGCGGAGTGCGGGCGCTATATAGATGATATAGTCCTTATGTTAACCGACAAAATCAAGGAACTGGAAGTCGCCAAGGCCAAGGTGCAGGAGCTCGAGTCGAAGATCGTCGCCGAGCGTCCGCAGGAGCTTGCGGCGCTGCCGGGTCGCTATGGCTTCGACTCTGTGAATGCCTTCATGAAGGCGGTCAAGGAGGCGGTTGCCTCGGCTGGCGCGTCCTCGCGCCGTGGGCGCAAGGCCAAGAAGGCCGCGGCCGCTCCCCGCAAGGAGAAGGCCCGCAAGCGCGCGCGCATCACCGACGAGACGAAGGCGCAGTTGAAGGAGATGGTCCTCGCCGGCAAGTCTGGTGCGGAGATTGCCGCGAAGTTGGGCATCTCCCTGCCGAGCGTGCAGAACATCAAGAAGGCGCTGGGTCTTGTGAAGGCTCGCGGTTCGGAGTCCTCGCAGTCAGCTGCTTCCTGATTCCCCGTATAATCGATTCCCTCAAACCCGGCCTTCAGCGGCCGGGTTTTTTCGTGGGCCGAAGGCCCGGTTGATTTAGCGTCTATACACTTTCGAGCCCGCGGTGCGGCGGGCTCATCGCGTCGCGAAGAGGACGGCGATCTGATTGAAATAGGCGTCGACGTAGGTGTGGAGCACCAGGAAGTGCAGTGCGCCGGCGATGGCCAGCATGGGGCCGTAGGGAACCTGGGCGCCGAAGCAGAGCTCGGTCGGCTGACCCTCGGGGGTCTCTGCCTTCATGATCGTTTCCGGTCGTTTGTTGAGGAGACGTGAAATGGGAAATGCGAGCGCGAACCAGAGGGTTCCGATTACTGCGCCACCGAAGATTGCGGTGACCGTGCCCTGCCAGCCGATGAAGGCGCCCATGGCTCCGACGAACTTCACATCGCCGAAGCCCATGGCTTCCTTTTTCAGAATGGCCTCGGCCGCGAGCGCAATCCACAGCACCAGACCGGAGCCGACGAGCACACCGAGGACGGAGGAGAGACCCGAGCGCAGGGCGTCGACCACGTAGATGCCGGAGGCTTCTCCGTGAAGCTGAGGGACGAGGATCGAGAGCAGCACACCCGACGCGGCGAGTCCGAAGGTGAGGCCGTTGGGGATCACCATGTGATCCAGGTCGATGAAGGTGGCGCAGACGAGGCAGCTGAGGAACACCATCCCGCAAAGCGCCTGCGCGGGCGGGTACAGGAACCAGCAAGCGCCGAACAGCGTGGCGGTGAGCGCCTCGATCGCGGGATAACGGATTGAGAAGCGCCGACCGCAGCACCGTGCGCGGCCTCGGAGAAGGATCCAGGAGAGGATGGGAATGTTGTCGTGCCAGGCGATCGGTGCGCCGCAGGCGCAGTGGGAGCCGGGGGTGACAACGGACTCACCTCGCGGGACGCGTAGAATGCAGACATTGAGGAAGCTGCCGATGATCGCTCCAAACAGGATGGAAAGCGCGGGGAAGAGCCAGGGAAGGGAGGAGTTGAGTTCGTGAAACGTCTGGAGCATCGGGGCGTGGGGTTCCTGGGCGGCCTTGAACCTGAATTCGGCGATTGAATGAAACAGAAGGCAACGAAGGACAAACTGCTTAATACAGAATTGAGCGCTTTGATTGATTCACCGTTTGGCCTAGTGCATTCTGGCTCGGTGGGTTCGTGTAATCGCTTGGCTTGGCCTTCTTTGTTATCGTCGTTTCCTTCTGTTAACTGCGTTTTCTAAGTTGAATGATCAGCGTGTGGGACTGGGCACCACAAACCCGAAATCCGGCCGGGGTGCAATTTGGCACGCCGGCGGACGACCGGTCACAACCCGAGCGCGGCGCGAGCGCCGGAGGCCATCGCGGGAGCGAGGTCGGAGGGACGCGCTCCCGTCCATAGCGAAAGCGCCTTGGCTCCCTGGTGCACCAGCATCGAAAGCCCGTGCGCGCAGGGGATCCCGAGTCGGGCGGCATCACGAAGCAGGGCCGTCTGCGGTGGATTATAGATCATGTCGTACACGGCGGCGGGCCTCGGGAGTCGCGCCAGGTCGATCGGCGCGCCGTCGTCCGGACGCAGACCGAGCGAAGTGGCATTGATGACGAGCGCGCCGGGTTCCAGTGTGGACCCCAGACGGGCGGGGTCGAGTCCCTCGCAAGTCTGGCCCTGGCGGACGAGGGGAGCGAGCTCGGCGACCAGCGCGTCGCGATTGGCGGCGGTGCGGTTGACGATCAGAAGCCTGATGACGCCGGACTGAAGGCACTGGACGGCGGCGCCCCGCGCAGCGCCTCCGGCGCCGAGCAGGACGACGGTGCGGCCCTTCAATCCGAAGGATAGGTCCTGCAGGATTCCGGATTCCATGCCGTAACCGTCCGTGTTGAAGCCCCGCCAGCGTCCGTTCGAGGCGACCAGCGTATTGACTGCGCCGACGGGCCGGGCCTCGTCATCCACATCGGAGACCAGTCCGAAGGCGGCGACCTTGTGCGGCACGGTGAGATTGAGCCCGATGAAGCCGCGCTCGAGGAAAAGCGGAAGCGCGACGTGGAGGTCCGCCGGGTCGACGTCGAACTTGAAATACCGCCATCCGCGGAACCGCGCATCCACCGCGGCGAGGCGCGTGAGCGCGGCGTTGTGCATCGCGGGGCTCACGGAGTGCCGTATCGGGTGGCCGAGTACGGCGAGTGAGGGCTCCTGACGGCTCCTGGAGGCGAGATCAGCCAGAGTGTGGACGGCGTCCGGGGACATGGAAGTACGACTGGGCCCAAGGACGCCGGGGCTGTCAATCGCGCGCATCCGCGGGAGGGCGGTCAAACGGCTTGATGCCCTCGCCCTGCCTGTTCATATCGGCCTGATGTATAAGCGACTCATGCAAGCCAGCATGCTGAGTCTCGTAGGGTTCCTGGGCGCCGTGTCGCCCGCCCTTGCGACGCAGCAAAACGTCGACGTGTCCGCGCTCGTTTCGGCAGCTCGGAACGGTGGTCAACGGGAGGCACTCGCCGCTGCGGAGGCGATCGAAACCGCCTCAATCGGCTCAGCGGACCTCCAACGTGCGGCCCACTGGTACCGTCAGGCGGCGGACCGGGGATCGGGGGCGGCGTGGTTGCGCCTCGGGCTGATGAGCGAGGATGGTTCCGGGCTCCCGCAGAGTTTCGCCGACGCACGGAGCGAATACCAGAAAGCGGTGACGCTGGGCTGCGAGCCGGCGAACCTGCGCCTGGGATTTCTCTATCTGGAAGGCTGGGGCGTGGAGAAGGATCCGGCCAAGGCCGCACAGTTGATCCAACGGGCGGCGGATTGGGGCTACGTGCCCGCGGAGCGCATCCTCTCCGACATGTATGCGGCGGGCATCGCGGTGGCGCGGAACCAGGCCACGGCGTTGAAGTATGCCGAGAAGGCCGCCGCGTCGGACGATGCGAAGGCCGAGGAACTCATCGGGGATCTGGTGATGGCGCGCGCGGTGAAACTTGCGGACCGGGATCTGGCCCGGACCTGGCTGCGATTGTCGTCGGACAAGGCGGACGATCGAGCCGAGCTTCATCTGGCGCTGTCCTATTTGTCGCCGAAAACCTCTCCTGCCGAGCGGGCGATCGGGTCGAAACTGCTGCTGGCGGATGCGGATGCCGGAAATCCAGATGCCCAACTCGCGGTGGCGTTCTTTCGTGCCATGGGGGGAAGTTTGGGTCCCGCTGCCGAGCAGCAATCGAGGAAATATCTGGAAGAGGCGGCCCGATCGAACCAACCCGACGCCGTGGAGGTGCTGGACCTGGTGAATGAAGGACTCTCGCCCAGAGACGCGTTTCGTCGCGTGATGACGGAACCGTACGAGACCCGTTACATCCAGAAGTACGGCACGGGAATCCGACCCGATGCGAATGGCTCGATGCGTCCTTATCCGATATTGATAAGGCGCCCCATCTACCCGATGGCGCTGCGTCTGACGCGAGTCGAGGGAGAGGTGCTCGTGGGGTTTGTGGTGGATGTCAAGGGCATGGTCAGGGATCCGCGCATCCTGAGCGCCACGCATCCCGGATTTGCGAAAAGCGCACTGGCCACCATCGGTTCCTGGCGGTTCGTGCCCGGCCGGAAGAACGGACGGGTTGTCAATACGAGGATGCGGGTGCCGATCAAGTACCAGCTGACGAATTTCAACATTTCCAAGTGAGGCGGCTCGGCTGAGTGATGGCGCGCGCCGGCGAGGGCATCCGCGGTGCGTCCATCGCCGGCGATTTCAACCCGGCAGTGCTCAGTAACGCAGCTTTGCCGCCAGATACGGTGCGGTCGGGCTGCGCTTTTTCGTGAGCAGTCCCTTGAGTGGGCCCTGGTAGAGCAGCTTTCCGCCTTCGGGGCCGCCGCCGGGTCCGAGCTCGACGATCCAGTCGGCCTCGGCGAGGAGGTCGAGGTGGTGCTCGATCACCACCACCGTGTGCCCCTGGTCGACGAGGCCATGCAGGAGGCGGATGAGCCTTTCGCAGTCGCTCAAGTGCAGTCCGATCGTGGGTTCCTCGAGCAGGTAGAGCTGGCGGGGACGCAGACCGCGGCTGCGCTCGGTGTAGGTCTGGAGGCCCTTGGCGAGTTCGGTGACGAGCTTCAGGCGCTGGGCCTCGCCGCCCGAGAGCGTGGGGGAGCTCTGACCGAGGGTGAGATAGCCGAGGCCGCAATCGACCATGAGCCGGCAGGTGTCGCGCAGGTGCGTGTCGAAGGAGAGGAATTCCGCGGCCTCGGAGAAGGTGAGCTGAAGCACCTGACCGATGGTGCGCCCGTTCCAGGCGAGGTCGTCGAGCTCGGCGCCGTAGCGGAGGCCCTTGCAGTCGTCGCAGGGCAGGTAGGCGTCGGGCATGAAGGCCATCTCGAGCTTGACCCGACCGGCGCCCTCGCAGGTCGGGCAGCGGCCTCCGGCGGTGTTGAAGGAGAACCGGGAGGCGGTGTATCCGCGGATGCGCGACTCCGGGAGGCTGGCGAAGAACTCGCGGATGCGGTCGAAGATGCCGAGGTAGGTGGCGGGCGTGGAACGGGGCGTCTTGCCGATGGGGCTCTGGTCGACCTCGATGACGGACTTGAAGGCGTCGGCCCCGGTGAGCCGGTCGAAGACGGGCGCGGCGGCCTCGCCGCCCTCGGAGCCGAAGCCCGACTGGCGCGCGAAGGTCCGGCCGGACAGCGAGCCCTTGCGGGCGCGGATCGCGTGGGCGACGGCCGGGTGGAGGAGGTCGCGGAAGAGCGTGGATTTTCCCGCCCCGCTGGGGCCGGCGACCATGATGAGCCGCCCGAGCGGCAGGCGCAGGTCGACGTGGTCGAGGTTGCGGAAGCGCACGCCCGTGAATTCGAGCCAGTCGAGGCCCTTGTCCTTGTCGCCAACCGATCGATACGCGCCCCGCCACGGATGGGCGATGCCCTTGGCCAGGAACAGGCCGGTCAGCGAGGAGGGCGAGGACTTGACCTCCTCGGGCGTTCCCTGGGCGAGAATTTCGCCGCCATGGACGCCGGCGCCGGGGCCGAGGTCGATGAGGTGATCGGCGCGGAGCATGAGTTCGTCGTCGTGCTCGACGACGAGCAGGGTGTTGCCGCGTTCGCGCAGCGACACGAGGGTCTCGATCAACCGCTCGTTGTCGCGGGCGTGCAGCCCGATGCTGGGCTCGTCGAGCACGTAGAGGACGCCGGAGAGATTGGATCCGAGCTGGGAGGCGAGCCGGATGCGCTGGGCCTCGCCGCCGGAGAGCGTGGCGGTTGAGCGCTCGAGGGCGAGGTAGCCCAGGCCGACGTGCTCGAGGAAACGCAGGCGCTCCTCGATCTGGGCGACGATGTCGCGGGCGACGAGACGGCCGCGTTCATCGAGTTCGAGCTGACGGAGACGGTCGAGGGCCGGTCCGGCGGGGAGAGCCAGAAGTTCGGGCAGGGAGATCGAGCCCGGGCGCGTGCGCAGCGGAAGGCGGACGGCGCGGGACACGCGGTTCAGGCGCGTACCGTGGCAGTCGGGACAGAGCCGGCCCATGTCCCCGAGTTCCTCGCCGGATTCGATGCCGAAGGTCCGGAAGAACGCCTCGGAGTCCTCGTCCTTCTCGTCCTTTTCGTCGAGCATCCACGGAAAGATTCGCCCGTGCCCGCGGCAGGTCGGGCACCAGCCCTTGGGCGAGTTGTGGGAAAAGTGTTTCGGGTCGAGTTCGGGGAATGACTCCCCGGTTTCGGCGTCGGTCCGCGTGGTGGAAAACCAGGAGAGGATCCTGCCGTTTGGAAGCGCCACGAAACAGGCGCCCTTGCCGAGCTTGAGCGCGTCGTCGAGCGCGCTGCCCGGGGTGCGTCCGGCTTCCAGCCGCGAGAGATCGGCGACGACGGCCTCGATGTCGTGTTCCTTGTAGCGATCGAGTTTGGTGAAGGCGTCCACGGCCTGGAGACGTCCGTCCACGCGCATGAGCTGGTAGCCCTGTCTCTGGATCCAGGTTGCGATGGGCTGGTGGTGGCCCTTGCGACCGCGGATGATGGGTGAGCAGAGGTAGAGGTGGCCGGCGCGGCGCGCGGCGGGGGTCTCGAGTGTGCGGGACAGGAGGCGCTTGAGTCCGGCGGGGCTGAGCGGAACGACGGGGCGGCCGCTCTCGGGGTGATGCTGCACGCCGAGGCGCGCGTAGAGAAGTCGGAGGTATTGGGCGACCTCCGTGATGGTTGCGACGGTCGATTTCCTGGATCCCCGGGTCACTCGCTGTTCTATGGCGACGGTCGGTGGAATTCCGTGGAGTGCGTCGATGTCGGGTCGCGACATCTGTTCGACGAACTGCCGCGCGTAGGGCGACATCGATTCCATGAACCGGCGCTGGCCCTCGGAGAAGACGATGTCGAAGGCGAGAGTCGACTTACCGGAGCCGGACACGCCCGTGACGACGCTGAGCTGACCGTGGGGGATGGAGAGCGAGAGGTTCTTGAGGTTGTTCTCCCTCGCGCCGGTGAGGCGGATGGCGTTGGGCGCGGCGGACGGGGACTCTTCGACGAATTCGGCGCCAAGGTCCGAGTGGGTGGGGTATTCGCCCGGAGACGAACCGAGCGCGGAACGAAGGTACGGAGCGGTGGCGGTATTGCCGGAAGCCAGCAGCTCGGGCGCACCCTGGCCTACAACGAGGCCACCGCGGTCGCCGGCCTCGGGTCCGATTTCGATAAGCCAGTCGGCCGACTTGAGGACGTCGGTGTTGTGCTCGATGACAATCAGGCTGTGGCCGACGTCGACGAGGCGCTGCAGCACCGAGATGAGCTGCTTCACGTCGTGGCGGTGCAGGCCGGTGGTAGGTTCGTCGAGGAGGATGAGTGAGCCGGCGGTGCCGTGTCCGCCCTGGATGCCTGCGAGGTATTTGACGAGCTTGAGGCGCTGGGCCTCCCCGCCCGAGAGCGTGTTGAGCGGCTGACCGAGCCTCAGGTATCCGAGGCCGACCTCGGCGAGCGGGGCGAGGCGGGTTGAGATTTCCCCGTGGGTCGCGAAGAGGCCGAGCGCGTCGTCGACCGAGAGCGCGAGCAGGTCGGAGACGCTGTGCTGGTTCCAGCGGATCGCGAGGACTTCGTCCTTGAAACGCCTTCCGCTGCAGACCGGGCAGGGGACGAAGACGTCGGACAGGAACTGCATCTCGACGCGCTCGTAGCCAAGCCCCTGGCAATGGTCGCAGCGACCGTCGCCGCTGTTGAACGAGAAACTGGAGGCGGTGAAGCCCGCGGCCTGGGCTTCCGGCGTCGCGGCGTAGAGCTCGCGGATGAGCTCCCAGGACTCGGTGTAGAGGGCGGGATTCGAGCGCGGCGTGCGGGAGAGCGGGGATTGGTCGACGAGGATGACCTCGGCGAGCGGCAGGTCGGCGGTGATGCTTTCGAACGTCGCCGGGTCCTCGGCGTACTCGCGGCGCACGACCTGCATACCCTGGTGGATGACGTGGCTGAGCAGGGTGGACTTGCCCGACCCCGAGACGCCGCTGAGGCAAACCAGGCGCCGCAGGGGAATATCGAGCGATAGCGCGCGCAGATTGTGCTTCGAGGCTCCGCGGATACGCAGCAGCGGATGATCGGCCGACGGCGTTGCGGGAAGTTCGACCGGCCTGCGCCGGGTGGGAGCGTCGATCCGCATACGGCCCGAGAGGTAGGCGCCGGTGAGGCTGTGACGGTCGGCGAGCAGGCGCGGAACCGGGCCCTGAAACATGAGATGGCCGCCCTTTGCCCCGGGCTCGGGCCCGAGTTCGACGACGTGGTCGGCGGCGCGGATCATCGATTCGTCGTGCTCGACGACGACCACGGTGTTGCCCGCGCGCGTCAGGCTGCGGATGATTCCAATCAGGCGGTCGATGTCGCGCGGATGAAGCCCGACGCTGGGCTCATCGAGGACGAACAGGGTGTCGACGAGGGAGGTGCCGAGACAGGAGGTGAGGTTGACGCGTTCGACCTCACCGCCCGAGAGCGTCTTCGAGGGGCGGTCGAGGGACAGGTAACCGAGGCCGACCTGGTCGAGGTAGCGCAAGCGGGTGAGGATGGCGTCGAGTGCAATCCGCCCGGCGTCGGCGGAGGCGCGGCCGGGCTCCTGACGCCCGGGGGAGGCGTGGGTGCGCAGCTGCCCGAGCAGCGCGTCGACGGGAAGTGAATACAGGTCGGGCAGGGTGCGCCCCTGCCAGCGCCAGCAGAGGGCCTCGGGCTGGAGCCGGGCGCCGCGGCAGTCGGGGCATAGATTGTAGGAGCGATACCGCGACAGGAAGACGCGGACGTGCATCTTGTAGCTGTTTTTCTCGAGCCAGCGGAAGAATCCCTTCAGACCGTACCAGAACTGGGGCCAGGTCTTGCCGTTTTCCTCGCCGTAGCCCGGTTCGCCATCGATGACGAAGGCGCGGTCGTCGGCGGGAAGGTCGTCGAACGGGACGTCCATCCGGAGGCCGCGCCTGCGGGCGAACTTGCGAAGGTCGTCCAGGCATTCCCGATACACCTCGCCCTCCCAGCATTTCACCGCGCCCTGGTCGAGGGAGAGTCCAGTGTTTGGCATCGCCAGGCGATAATCGATGTCGATGACCCGCCCGAAGCCGCGGCAGCGTGGGCAGGCGCCGATCGGGGAGTTAAACGAAAAGAGGCCTGGCGAGGGGGGCCGGAAACGACGGTCCGTGGAGGGCGAGTGAAGTCCACGCGAGAAGCTGCCGACCTTGGTGAAGGCGTCTCCGCGCTCCGAGGCGGGCACGAAGAGGTGGACCTGACCCTTCCCGAAATGCAGGGCGGTCTCCGCGGCCTCGAGGAATCGCGCCTCGTGCTCGCGCGTCACCGGCAGGCGGTCCTGGGCGACGAACACCTGCGTCGCGTTCGCGGTATCGAGCAGCGCCTGCGCCTCGTCGATGCGCGCGCCCCGCCAGCTTTCGCCCTGCACGGGCACGAGGAGGCGCAGGTAGGCCTGGCCGCGAAGGTTTGCCAGGATCTCGGACCAGCTGAGGTTGCCGGGCTTGTCGACGCGGAACGCGATGACTGTCGTCTGACCGGGCACGGCGGCCAGCGCCTTGGTCCAGATTGTGTGGGGATTATCGTCCTCAACCTTCTCACCCGTCTCCGGATCGAAACACTCTGCGGCATGGCTGAACCACACTTTGAAGTAGTCGGTCAACTCCGTCATCGTGCCGACGGTGGACCTGGAGTTTTTCACCGTGTTGGTCTGCTCGATGGCAATGGACGGGCGGATGTTCTCGATGCGGTCGACCTTCGGCTGGTCGAGCAATTCCAGGAACTGGCGCGTGTAGGCGCTGAAGGTCTCCACGTAGCGGCGCTGGCCCTCGGCGTGCAACGTGTCGAACACGAGCGAGCTCTTGCCCGAACCGCTTAGACCCGTCACGGCAATGTACGCCCCGAGCGGAAGATCGAGATCGAACCCCTTCAGGTTGTTCTGCCTCACGCCGCGGAGGCGGATGCACTCGGGAGGAGACTGCCGTTGGACTGGAGCTGTGCTTACCACGCGTCCACCGATGATCAGGAGGGTCGGGAACGCAAATCCGTCTTTGGCGCTCCGTCGGAATGCTCCCAAATTCCACTTGAAACATCGCGTGGCTGAGTCGCATCCCCCCCCTGATGGATTGGCCACGAAAAACGCAAAAAAGGCGCCAGGGTTGCCGACCCTGATCGGAGCGCGCTTATAAGCGCACGCAACGCAAAGCCGATACCCCAGGGATTTCGTGTTTTTCGTGGCGATTCCCTCAGAAGTTCAACGAGCCTCGCGGCTGAACAGGCTCTTGCTCGAAAAACACAACTTGGGTCGGGAGCGTCGCGCAGACGGTATCCGCTTTTTCGATGGTCAATCGGGTTTCCGGGGCTAAGGTCGGGCGGTCCCCCGAAACTCCTGCCACCCATCGCGAAATGAGCTACGAGATGAACGACCTGCTCGACCTGATGGTCGAGCAAAACGCGTCGGACCTTCACCTTCAGGTCGGCCAGGCGCCCTGTCTTCGAATCAGCGGAAGCATGACCCCGATCGACGGCCCGGTGCTGACTCCCGCCGACACGGAGCAGCTGATGCTCTCGATCACGCCGGATGTCCACGTCCAGAACACGAAACTCAACGGCGGCGCGGACTTCGGTTTCGCCTTCCTTGAGAAGGCGCGTTTCCGCGTGTCGGTCCTGAAGACCAAGGGAAACTACGGCATGGTCCTGCGCCAGATTCCCAACCGCATGTTCGGGCTGCGCGACATCGGACTGCCCGACAAGATCCGCGAGCTGCTGTACCGTCCCCGTGGATTGGTGCTAGTGACGGGTCCCACCGGTTCGGGCAAATCGACCACGCTCGCGTCGATGATCAATTACATCAACGAGAACCGCGAGGGTCACATCATCACGATCGAGGACCCGATCGAATACTACCATCCGCACCGCCGCTGCATCGTCACCCAGCGCGAGGTGCACGTGGACGTCCCCAGCTTCTCGGAGGCGATCCGTCGCGCGCTGCGCCAGGATCCGGACATCATCCTCGTCGGTGAAATGCGCGATCTCGAGACGATCGAGGCCGCCATCAGCGCCGCCGAGACGGGCCACCTGGTGTTCGGCACCCTGCACACCAACAGCGCGGCGAAGACGATCGATCGCATTGTCGATGCGTTTCCGGCGAACATGAAGGACATGATTCGCACGCAGCTCGCCTCGTCGCTCGTCGCGGTGATCTCCCAAGTCCTGTGCAAGAAGGTCGGCGGCGGTCGAATCGCGGGATACGAGATCATGGTCAACACGACCTCGATCGCCTCGCTGATCCGCGAGAACAAGACCTTCCGCATCACCTCCGACATTCAGACGGGCGCGCACCTGGGGATGATCACGATGGACACGCACCTGATGAGCCTGGTGAACCGCGAGATGGTTTCGCCCGACGAGGCGCTGGACAAGGCGCAGGATCCCGTGGTGATGCGCGAGAAACTGATCCAGATGGGCTATCAACTGCGGCCCGTCTGAGCGGAGCCGTGGCGGCCGCAAAGGTCGACTCCCGATTTCCATGCCCAATTCCTACGAACGAACGATCCATTTTTCCGATACGGACGCGGCGGGCGTTGTCTATTTCGCGCGCACGTTGTCGATCTGCCACGAGGCCTACGAGGAGGCGCTGGGTTCGGCCGGGCTCGAACTGCACAACTTCTTCTCGAAGGCGGGTGTCGTGGTCCCGATCGCCCGGGCGGAGGCCGACTACAAACGACCGCTGGCCTGCGGCGACCGGATCAGGGTGGATGTGCGCCCGGAGCGGCTGTCCGGGGACAGTTTCGCGGTGAATTTCGTGGTGACGAAGCTGGGCCGGCCGGAGAAGCAGGCGGCGGTGGCTCGCACGGTCCATGTATGCATCGCGTCCGACACGCGTGCGCGGACGCCGCTGCCACCGGCGCTTGCGGCCTGGGTTGACGGAGCGACGGGTCCGGGCTGAGCCGACGGACGACTCAGGACGCGGCGCCTTCGGCGAGAGCGGGGGATGAGGCGTCGACGGGTTCGGCGGAAATCTCGCCTTCCCGGGCGCCCATGAGCTGGAGCAGCTCCTGCTGGAGCGAGCTGGCGTTTTCGTCGAGTTGGCGGGCCGTGGACGCCGCCTGTTCGGCGGTGGCGGCGTTGCGCTGGGTCAACTGGTCGATCTGGAGCATCGACTGGTTGACGTGTTCGATGCCTTGCGACTGTTCGCCGGAGGCCTCGGCGATGCGGGCGATGAGCTCGTCGGAGCTGCGGGTCGAGTCGAGGATCTGTTCGAAGGTGGACTGGACGCGGGTGGATATCTGGGCGCCGCGTTCGCTCTTGCGCACGGCGTCCTCGATCATCGCGGAGCTTTCCTTGGCCGCCTCGGCGGAGCGGCGGGCGAGATTGCGCACCTCGTCGGCGACGACCGCGAAGCCGGCGCCTGCTTCGCCTGCCCGGGCGGCCTCGACGGCGGCGTTGAGCGCGAGGATGTTGGTCTGAAATGCGATTTCGTCGATTGACTTCACGATCTTGGCCACGTTCGCGCTGGCCGATTGAATCTCGGCCATGGCTGCAGCCATCGCGGACATCTCATGACCGCCCGCCTCCGCGGAGCGGCGGCTCTGGTTGCTCAGCTCCCGCGCCTTCAGGGCATTCTCGGCGTTTTGTTTGATGGTGCCGGACATCTGTTCAAGCGCTGCGGTGGTCTCTTCGAGCGACGAGGCCTGCTCGGTCGCCGCCGCGGCCAGCGATTGGCTTGAGGAGGCGACCATGGTGGCGGCGGACGAGACCTGACTGGTGCCGTCCCACATCCGCTTTGCGATTTCGCGAATGTGGCGTGCGACGCCGAGGCTTAGCAGTACGCCAAAGGTCGCGCCGAGCACGACGCCCAGCAGTGTGCCGCCGATCATCACGAGTCGGATCAGGCCTGCGCGCTGGTCCGTGCGACCGACGAGTGACTGGATCTGCTCGTCGGATCGCGACTCGGCCTCCTGGTTGAGACGGGCAAGCATGGAGTCGACCTTGCGGTCCATGCCCTCGATGGAGCCGTCGATCATATGAGCCTGGGCATCGGATTCGATGGAAGTCCGCTCCGCGAGAGCCGCGCGATAACGGGCTCCGAGCGCCTGATGCTCGGTGGCGATCGCCTTCACTTCGGCGGCGTCAATGCCGAGTTTGGGCACTACGATGGCTAGCGCGGCGAGGGCGGCATCGGCCCTCTTTTCCTGGAGATAGAATCCGTCGAGGTGCCGCTGGAATGCCGTGGGATCGCGGCCCCGAAGCAGAAGGTCCTTCCACTCCTGCACCTGGACCTTGAAGGCCACCTGGGCGGAATCGGACAGCACGATCGCGCGACGACAGGATCGTCCCAGGTCGACGGCCTCAGCCTCTCCGTTGAGGGCGAGGCGCTGCGCCGTCAGTCCGATGAATCCGCCGATGAGGGGGATGCAGGACACGACGACGAATGCACCGATGAGCTTCGTGCTGATCTTCATGGGATGAAACTGGGGGCAGTGGCTGGCTGGCCGTTGTAGGCGGCGAGTCAGCCAAATCCTCCCCCTCACTTCGACTGGAAACCCGTCGCGGTTTAATCTTTCGCAATATATGCGCAGTAAATGAGAGATGGCGCACGGCGCCGCTCCGACCTGCGCGGACCCATCGCATGCGGCTCAAGGAATCCGATTGATTGGTATCAATAGATTATCCGACAACAGCTTAAGCGACTAAGGCGGTCGACGACGAGCGGGAGGCCTGTCTGATGAACGGCCCGGCGCGCTGGAAATGAGTGGAGCGCCGGAGCGCTGCGGACCCCTCAGGTCGGGTAGCTCAGGTAGGGAGCGAGCCAGCGCTCCGCTTCGGCGAGGGTCCAGCCCTTGCGCGCGGCGTAGTCCTCGACCTGGTCCTTGGCGAGTTTGCCGACTGCGAAGTACTTCGAGTCCGGGTGATTGAAGTACAGCCCACTGACGCTGCTGGCAGGGGCCATGGCGCAGCTTTCGGTGAGCACGATGCCGGTGCGGGCAGTCGCATCGAGCAGCGAAAACAGGAGGTGTTTCTCGGTGTGATCCGGACAGGCGGGATAACCGGGGGCGGGGCGGATACCGCGGTATTTCTCGCGAATGATCTCCTCCATTGTGAGCGACTCGAGCCTTCCGTAGCCGCACAGGTCGCGGACGCGCTTGTGCGTGAGCTCAGCGAGCGCCTCGGCGAGTCTGTCGCCGAGGGCCTGGGCCATGATGGCCGAATAGTCGTCGTGGGCGGCCTTGAACTCCATCACGAGCTGCTCGACTCCGTGCCCTGCGGTGACGGCGAAGCCCCCGAGGTAGTCGAGGCGACCGGAGTCTCGCGGTGCGATGAAATCGGAGAGGGCGTGCTGGTGCTGCCCCTCGGGTTTGACGAGCTGCTGGCGCAGGAATCGGAACGTGGCGACGACCGACGAGCGTTGTTCGTCGGAATAGACCTCGACGTCGTCGCCCACGGCATTGGCTGGCCAGAACGCGACGACGGCACGCGCCGTGTAGCGTTTCTCCGCGATGATGCGGGCGAGCAGGGCCTGGGCGTCATTGAAGAGCCGGGTGGCCTCGGGACCGACGGTGGCGTCCTTGAGCAGGTCCGGGTAGCGGCCTCGGATCTCCCAGGCGCTGAAGAACGGACCCCAGTCGATGAAGGGGACGATGTCCTCGATCGGGACGGGATCGTAGGCCTTCGTGCCGAGGAACTCGGGCCGCGGGATGTCGACGCTCGACCAGTCGCAGGGAGTGCGCCGCTTCCTGGCTTCGGCGATTGGATACAGATTGCGTTGCCCATCCCGGTTGGCGAACTCCACGCGGAGACGGTCCTGCTTGGAGCGGACCTCGGTGAGGAAGGCCGGCTTGTGTTCGTTCGAGAGAAGGGATGAGGCGACATTGACGACGCGCGAGGCGTCGAGCACGTGGACGACGCCATGCGGGTACTCGGGGGCGATCTTCACCGCAGTGTGGGCGGCGCTGGTGGTCGCTCCGCCGATGAGCAGGGGCAGGTCGAAGCCCTCGCGGCGCAGTTCCTTCGCGACGTGCACCATCTCGTCGAGCGACGGCGTGATGAGTCCGGAGAGTCCGATGGCATCGACGCGTTTCTCGCGTGCGACGCCGATGATCTTGTCGCAGGGCACCATGACGCCCAGGTCGATCACCTCGTAATTGTTACAGGCGAGCACGACGCCGACGATGTTCTTGCCGATGTCGTGGACGTCGCCCTTCACCGTGGCGAGCAGGATGCGGCCGGCGGTCAACGAGGCGCCGCCTGCCGCCTTTTCGCGTTCCATGTACGGCGTGAGGTAGGCCACGGATTTCTTCATCACGCGGGCCGATTTCACGACCTGGGGCAGGAACATCTTGCCGGCGCCGAAGAGGTCGCCGACGACGCGCATGCCGTCCATGAGTGGCCCCTCGATCACGTCCAGCGGGCGCGCCTTGCGCTGCCGCACCTCCTCGGTGTCGGCCTCCACGTAGGCGTCGATGCCCTTGATCAGGGCGTGTTGGAGTCGCTCCTCAGGCGGAAGCGAGCGCCAGGAATCGGTGGATTCCGTGGCCGACGATTTTTCCTTCGGGGAGGCCGCGGCCTTGATCTGGTCGGCGAGGGCGACGAGGCGCTCGGTGGCGTCGGGGCGCCGGTTGAGGAGCACGTCCTCCACGTGTTCGCGCAAGTCGGCGGGAATGTCGGCATAGACGCCGAGCATGCCGGCGTTCACGATCGCCATGTCGAGGCCGGCCTCGATGGCGTGCGAGAGGAAGATCGTGTGCATCGCCTCGCGGACGGTGTTGTTGCCGCGAAACGAAAAGGAGACGTTGGATACGCCGCCCGAGACGCGCGCGTGGGGCAGGGTGCGCTTGATCTCCCGCGTCGCCTCGAAGAAATCGACCGCGTAGGTATTATGTTCCTCGATACCCGTGGCGACCGTGAGGATGTTGGGATCGAAGATGATGTCCTCGGGCGGGAAGCCGGCCTGGTCGACGAGCAGGCGGTAGGCGCGCGTGCAGATGCGGACCTTTTCGGCGCAGGTGGCGGCCTGGCCCTGCTCGTCGAAGGCCATGACGACCGCGGCGGCGCCGTAGCGGCGGACGAGCCGGGCGCGCCGGATGAACTCTGCTTCGCCGTCCTTGAGCGAGATGGAATTGACGATGCCCTTTCCCTGGAGGCATTGGAGGCCGGCTTCGAGCACGCTCCACTTGGAGCTGTCGATCATGACGGGGACGCGGGCGATGTCGGGCTCGGCGGCGATCAGGTTGAGGAATTTGACCATGGTCGCCTCGCCGTCGATGAGGGCCTCGTCGACGTTGATGTCGATGACGTTGGCGCCGTTCTCGACCTGTTGCCGGGCGATCTCGAGGGCCGCGGCCCAGTCGCCGGCCTTGATGGCCTTGGCGAACTTCGGCGATCCGGTGATGTTGGTGCGTTCCCCGATCACGAGGAAATTGGAGGCAGTGCGCATGATGAAAGTGGGAGGGATACGGGGCCGGGATCAGTGTAGGCGGGACAAGCCCCAGCCGACGCCGAGGGTGACGAGGGTTGAGAGGATCAGCAGCGTGTAGCTGCGGCGAATATCCGCGGGGCTGGCGCCGGCGGGGTCGCCCGGTTCTCCGATCCACAGGTCGGCGACGAGGTTGCCGCCCTTGTAGATCGGGCCGATGAGGCGGATCCCGAGCGCACCGGCCATTGCGGCCTCCGGCCAGCCGCTGTTGGGGCCGGGGATGACCTGGTGGAACGCGCGGGCGGAACGCCAGGCCTTGCGCGCGCTGTATCTGGGAAGCACCGACGCGAAGCCCGCGATGAGGGCCGCACTCCAGCGGGCGAACGGGTAGTTGGCGACGTCGTCCAGGCGGGCGCCGCACCAGCCGAAGCGCAGGTAGCGCGGCGTCTTGTAGCCGACCATGCTGTCCATCGTGCTCACGATCTTGTAGAGCACCGCGCCCAGGGGGCCGAGGGCGAGGCCGAAGGCGAGGGGCGAGAGCACGCCGTCGACGAGGTTCTCGCTCAGGCTCTCCACCGCGCCGCGGCCGCAGGCCGCAAGGTCCATACGGTCGGTGTCGCGGCCGACAAGCTGTGAAATTGCATTCCGCGCAGCCTCGAGGTCGCCCCGGGCCACCGCCCGCGCGATGCGTTCACCGTGCGCGATGAGGTCGCGCAGCGCGATGCACGCCCACATCACGAGGCCCGCCGCCAAGTCAAACACGACCGGATGGATCGCATTTGCGATCGCGAGGAAGCCGAGACAGAGCGGCAGCACGGTGGCGCACAGGAGCAGGAACAGGAGGATGCCGCCCGCGTACCCGTTCAGGCCGAGCCGGAAGAGCATCGTCTCGAACGCGGTGAGCAACCGTCCGAGGAGTCGGATCGGATGAAGCGAAAAGACGGGATCGCCGATCAGTGCGTCGAGGCCGAGGCCGATCGCAGCCCAGGCCACGAAGCTGGGCTGGAAGAGGCCTGAGCAGGCGGAAAGCGTCGCCGCGAGCTGTGCAATCACCGCGTGCATCGGGTCAGGTCCTCCACTTGCTTCGCCACCCGAGGGCGATCGCCCGGCAGGCGAGTTCGACGGCCGGGGCCGGCAAGGTGCCGTCGCGAGTCGCGTCCTCGGGCGACAGTTCGCCGGCCAGTTCCGCCCTGAACGTCGGGAATGCCGCAGGTCGCGCCGCGAGCCCCGCGGCCATGAGCGCGGCCTGGTTCAAGAGGGCCTCGTGCGCGGCGGCAAACCCGAGCGTGCCGCAGAGGATCCGGTCGAGCACGGCCGCGTACGCGTAGGCCGCGGAGGCGAGCTGTGGCTCGAAGATCACCGGGTTCCAGTTGTGCTTCAACAACGCGTGGTCGCCGGCGTCCAGCAGCGCCTCCATGTGGGCCTTGAAGTGCTCCTCGGTCAGGCCGAAACGGCCCAGCGCGTGAAAGAGTGAGCGCGTGTAACTGGGTTCCAGACCGTTTTGCCAGCGCAGGGACTCGAGCGTGGCTTCGCGCACGGTGAGTCCGATCAGTTCTCCGGCCTTCGTGTGGTGTCCGGTCCAGGTGCGGACATTTGCTCCCGCGGCAGGGGCGGCGATTGCGAACTGGTCGGTGCCCGTGCCGGTGGCCGGCCTCCAGGAACTGCGGCTGCCGATGGCGAGGTCGAACAGGGCGCTGGTCTTCGCCTCGGTCATCGTGACGACTGCGCGCGAAAGCGCACTTTCGGTGAGAGGGGACGAAAACAGCAGCAGCGTGTTGATCGTCCCTCCATGCGTGCCGGCGGCCTTGGGATCGGCCTCCGTCGTGGTGCGTTTCCAGACCCCGCCCGATTCGTCGTAGGCGGCGGGTTCGCCCGCGCAGCCCGCATTGCCCGTGACGCCGGCGGTGACGATGGCGGTCACCGAGAGATCGGCATGGGTTCGGGTGGCGATACCGAGGTACTGCATCGTGGCGGCAGTGCCGAGGACTGCGGTGGTCCTGGGATCCAGGGCGAGCTCGGCGCACACGTGGGAATGGTAGCCGACGGGACCCTTGCCCGTGATGAATTCAAAACGCTCCTGGTGTTTGACCGGCTCGCAACTCTGGTGGTTGACGAGATGCGTCAGGTCACGGCGCAGGCCGCCATTCACCGGACAGGTGCTCAGCACCCAGGCTTCCGCGAGCAGGCGGACGACCAGGTGGCGGTGGTCGCGGCCAACCGTAAAGAACGGCGATTGGAAGAGCGGGAGCGGATCCATGCCTGCTCGGACTTAGGAGACCTGGAGCACTTCGAGGCCGCTCAGCCGCAGGGCGGGAGCCTGGGGCTCGGGAGCCTTGCGGGGAGCCCGTCCGCGGATGGCATTGGCGATGGCGCGGATGTGGTCGGGCGTGGAGCCGCAGCAGCCGCCGACCAAGTTGACGAAACCGGCGCCGGCGAACTCGGACAGCACGGTCGCCATGTCGGCCGGTGTCTCGTCGTATCCGCCAAACGCATTCGGAAGCCCGGCATTTGGGTAACAGGTGACGTGACACTCGGCGATCCGGGCGAGCTCCTCGATGTACGGGCGCATCTGGCGGCCGCCGAGCGCGCAGTTGATGCCGACCGAAAATGGGCGCGCGTGGCGGATGCTGGTGTAAAAGGCGCCCACGGTTTGTCCCGACAGGGTGCGTCCGGAGGCATCGGTGATCGTGACGCTGATCATCACGGGCAGGCGTTCGCCCCGCTCGTCGAACACCTGCTCGATGGCGAAGAGGGCGGCCTTTGCGTTGAGCGTGTCGAAGATGGTCTCGACCAGCAGCGCGTCCGCGCCCGCCTCGACGAGAGCGCGCACCTGTTCGGAGTAGGCCTGGACGACCTGGGCCCAGGTGACGGCCCGGTACTCGGGGCGGTTGACGTCGGGGGACATCGAGAGCGTCCGGTTCAGGGGTCCGATGGCACCGGCCACAAAACAGCGACGACCGGGGGTGGCTGCCTCCGCGGCCCGCGCGGCCTCGCGGGCGATCCGGACTGCAGCGCGGTTGATGTCGGGCACGGCGGATTCCAGGTGGTAGTCCGCCTGGGAAATCGCGGTCGAGTTGAAGGTGTTCGTCTCGACGATGTCGGCCCCCGCGTCGAAGTAGCGCCGGTGGATCTCGCGGACCACGTCGGGGCGGGTCAGGGAGAGCAGATCGTTGTCGCCCTTCAGGTCGTGACCGTGAGAGCGAAAGAGGTCGCCGCGAAAATCAGCCTCGTCGAGCTTGTAGGTCTGGATCATCGACCCCATCGCCCCATCGAGGACGGCGATGCGCGAGGCAAAGAGCTCGCGGAGCGCGAGGTAGGATGCGGAGAGGGGGAGGGATGAGGAGCTCATGCGGCGGAAGGATCAGTAGGGAGCAAGATGGGCGTGCTGGTCGAGAATGCAAGCTGACATATCAAACAATCCGAATATGACGATTCGAAGTTTTTTAGGTCCCCGAACCCGACCATTTTTTCCCTCGGAACTCCCTCGGAGGCGTTGGCCTGCCTGAAAGTGGCGGCGCGCGTTTTTCATGTTGCCAGGGTGTTGGCAGGGTGCGTCTAGTCCGACTCGTTCGTCGTTCTTTGGCTCTCCCGGGATATCGGGGAAGGCCGTGCAAATCGGCCACAGTTGCGCTGCGGTAACGCATCACAAACCTCCATCGCGTCCAGAACAGGCGCGAAAAGCCAGTCGGTCAGCAATCGGCGAAGGCGGAGGCGAGGATGGGATTCCAATGGGATCCCGAGAACTGCGAAGTCCGAAGATCCGCTCCCGGGTGCTCACGCGTGAGGCGCGAATTGCGCGCGCCACCCGCGAAAACTTCATCGCAAAAATGAAGCGTGGGGGCAGCTCCCGAGACTCCGTTCCGGACGGCGAATCGTGTCTGCTCTTACCTTGTCGTTAAGAGAGACACCATCATGACCCAACTCCTCCCAACCCGCTCGTCGGGCTGGTTTTGGATGGCATGCGGCGCAGTCGCCGCAGCCGTCCCATCGATCGCCCGCTCCCAGGAGCAGGCGTCCAATCTCGACGCCTTCGTCGTATCCGCTTCGCGAACACCGCAGGACCCGCGGACCGTGCCGAGCACCGTCACCAGCCTTTCGCTGGACGACCTGCAGGCCTCGCAGGTCTTCAGCCTGTCCACGGCACTCTCGGAGGTGCCGGGCGTCTCCGTGGTCAACACGGGGGCCGTGGGCGGCCAGAGCGCCGTCTTCATCCGCGGCGCAAACTCGGACCAGGTCCTTTTCGTGGTCGATGGAATCCGCATGAACACGCGCTCCGCCGACTATTCGAATTTCCTGGGCGGCGCCGACCTCGGGGGAATCGACCGCATCGAGGTCCTCCAGGGGCCCCAGGGCACGCTGTACGGAAGTTCCGCAATGGGCGGCGTGATCCTCATCGACACGGCGCATGGCTGCGGGACGCCTTCGGGGTCGCTCGGGACCGAGGCAGGGTCCTTCGGCACCTACGCCGGGTCGGCTTCGCTCGAGGGTGGCACGAAGTCGCTCGGCTACAGCGTCTCGGCGTCGCACCTGACGACGAACAACGACCGCCCGTTCAATCGCGACAACGACTGGAACTGGTCCACCCGTATCGAGGATCAGGTGGCCAGCGGGGTCCTGGTCGGTGCGACCTATCGCGGCGAGTACGGCCAGTACCAGGAGCCGGGCTCGACGCTCTATCCCAGCCAGGGCCTGGTGATGAACCGCAACGATCTGTTCACGACTTACGCCCAGGTGCAGCCCGACTCGTCGTTCACCTCGCGCGTGACGGCGGCGCTTCATCACACGGACTACGATTACACGGCCTCCTGGGGCGACTCCGTCCTGCGCAACACGCGCCGAATCCTCGACTGGCAGAACGTCTGGAATGCCTCCTCCAAGGTGGAACTGGTGGCCGGTGCGAATCTCGAACAATCCCGTTTTGTCGCCGGAGGCGGGGTGACCGACGACCACATCTCGTCCGGTTATCTCTCGGGCACCTTCAAGCCGGTTCATGATCTCTCGGTCATCGGCGGGCTTCGCTATGATCAGTTCTCGAGCTTCGGCTCGGCCACGACGGGGCGTTTCGGCGCCGCCTATTTCATCGAATCGACCGGCACGACGATCCGCTCGACGTACGGGACGGCGTTCACTGCGCCGGGATCCGACGATCGCTTCGGCGTGCCGGCCTGGGGGCAGCTGCCCAACCCGACCATCCGCCCCGAACGTTCCCGCGGCTGGGACTTTGGCGTGGAGCAGTCCGTGCTCGCCGGGCGGGTCACCCTGGGCGCGACCGCGTTCCGCACGCTGTATCGCGACCTCTTCGACTGGCAGACGACCGATTTCGTGACCTACCAGGGCATGACCGTGAACCGGTCGCGGGCGTCCGTTCGGGGGCTGGAGTTCTCGGCGGACGGTCGGATCACGAGCCGCCTGTTTGCGCGTCTCGCCTACACGTATCTGGATTCGCGCGACGACACGACGGGAGCGCGGCTGGTGCGCCGTCCCCGCCAGGTTGCCGACGCGGAGCTGCGCGGACGGATCACGTCCGCGTGGCAGGCCGGGGCCGGCCTGCACTTGGTAGGTGATCGCACGGACCTGGGCGGCTCGCTCGGCGGGTATGCGACCGTGCGCGTATTCACGAGTTACGACCTCGGGCACGGGATCACGGCCAGCCTGAGGGTGGAAAACCTGCTCGACCGGAAGTATCAGGAAGTGATCGGCTATCCGGCGCTTCCCTTCGGCGCCTACGGCAGCGTCGTATGGAAATTCTGAATCCGCCAAATCACGAACCCTTGCGTTAAAGCCATGACGCACCTGCGCCAGCTCTGTCTGATCCTGCTGCTCCTGTCCGGAGCGGCCTGGACGGGGCTGTGCGCAGACGCCCGGGGCGCCGGCTCGCCGGCGGTGCGCGTGGTGTCCCAGACGGTGGGCACGGATGAACTCCTGGTTGCGATCGCCGCACCGGGGCAGATCGCCGCGCTGAGCGCGTTGTCGGGGGATCCCGATTTCTCCGCGATTTCGACCGAGGCACGGGCCTATCCCCACCTCAAGCCGAACGGCGACGCCGAGGATGCGCTGCAGTACCGTCCCACGCTCGTGCTCTGCGCGGACTACAGCAGGGCGGAGTTCGTCGACCAGATGCGCGTGGCCGGGGTGAAGGTGATCGTGTTTCGCCGCTACATCACGCTCGAGGACGCCTATGCGAACCTGAGGCTGCTCGGCCGCGCGATCGGCCGGGAGGCGAAGGCAGAGGAGGTGATCGCCGACTGTCGGCGCCGCGTGGATGCGCTCCGGAAACGCCTGGCGGGATGCCGGCCCGTGCGCGTCATCGCTCCGTCGGTGTACGGGGTGATCCCCGGATACGACACCACCTTTCAGGACCTCTGCGACCATGCCGGGGCGGTCAACCTGGCGGCGACGCTGGGTGGCCTGCACGGACACCAGTCGCCGCCCTCTGAGCAGATGCTGACCTGGCCGGTTGACCGCGTGGTGGTGGCCGGCTCCACGGTGGAGGCCGCGCTCGCGCCGTTCCGGCATCTGCCACCTTATGAATACATGGCGTCGGTGCGACAGGGCAGGGCTGCGCTGATCCATCCGTTCATGCTCAGTTGCGTCTCGCAGTACCGGATCGACGGATACGAGGAGCTTGCCCGCGCCCTGCATCCGCGGAGGTTTGCCCGATAGGCCTCCGCCATGATCGATTCCCTCCAGCGGTGGCATTCCATGGGTTTCGGGCACGGCCCGCGCATCGACCGCGCGGTGGTTTGCCGGAACTGAGATCGACGCCATGCCCACGCCCTGGATCTCCCGAATCGCGATGCCCGTGGCCCTGGCGTGCCTCATCGGGCTGGCGCTGGCGGCGCTGGGAATCGGCGACATGCCCCTGGGGCTGGCTCGAATCTGGGCGGGCCTTCGCGGCACGGACCATCTGGCGGCGACGATCATCTGGGACATGCGCATGCCGCGGTTGATCTCCGCGATACTCGTCGGCGCGGGCTTGTCCGCGAGCGGGCTCGTCATGCAGGCCTATTTTCGAAACAGCCTCGCGAATCCCGGACTTCTCGGCGTGAGCAGCGGCGGCGCGGCCGGCGCGGTGATCGCGATCTCCCTGGGCTGGTCGTCTGTCTCGATCTGGTTTCTGCCGACGGCCGCGATCGTCGGATCGGTCATCGCGCTCGGCGCGGTGCTGGTGCTCGCCCGCAGCGGTGCCAGCACGGAGCGGCTTCTCCTCGCGGGCGTGGCGCTCAACGCGCTGCTCGGCGCGGTCACCAGCTACATCCTCTCGCAGTACACTGCGCTCTACAATCGGAACACCCAGATCCTATTCTGGCTGCTCGGGGGGCTGGAGGACCGCACCTGGAAACACGTCATGATCGCGAGCCCCATCGTGCTTGCAGCGGCGCTGCTCTGGCCCCTGGGGCGCCAGATGGACCTGCTGAGCCTCGGAGCGCAGGAGGCGCAGAGCCTCGGCGTCGACGTCCGCCGCCTGCGCCGCCTCCTGCTCGGACTTTCCGCGGTGCTCACCGCCATCGCCACCGCGATCGCCGGCACGGTCGGATTCGTCGGGTTGATCGTGCCCCACGTGCTGCGCCTGCTGGTCGGGCCCGAGCACCGGCGGCTCGTGCCCCTCTCGCTGGTGGCCGGCGCTGCCTTCGTGCTCGCCTGCGACCTGATCAGCCGGGAGACCGATGGCGTGCGGCTCGGCATTGTCACCTCATTGATTGGCGGGCCCTTCTTTCTATGGCTGCTCCGAAAACAGACCTGACCGCGCTGCGGTTGGAGCACGCGTCGATTCCGGGCCGCCTCCACGACGTGAGCCTGTCCCTCGGACGCGGCGTGCTGGCCGGGCTCGTGGGTCCGAACGGCGCGGGCAAGTCGACGCTGTTGCAGGTGGCTGCCGGCTTGCTGCCGACGGCGGCCTCGACGGTGACGTGGGCGGATCGGGACCTGCACCACATCCCGGTCCTGGAGCGCGGGCGCACGGCCGCGTGGGTGCCGCAGGAGGCGCGGTTTGAATTTGGATTCACGGTCCGCTCGGTCGTGGCCCAGGGACGATTTGCCTACGGCGATGACGAACACGGCGTCGACGCCGTGCTGGAGAAGATGGATCTCGGGGGCCTCGCTTCGCGACCGGTGAACCGCCTGTCTGGAGGCGAGCGTCAGCGTGTGCTGCTCGCCCGGGCGCTCGTGACCCAGGCCCCGCTGCAGCTGTGGGACGAACCTCTCGCGCCGCTCGATCCGAGGCACGCGCTGGAGGTCCTGATGACCGGGCGCTCGCTGGCGGACGCCGGCTCGACGCTCCTATTTTCGCTGCACGACCTGCGCATGGCCTTTTGCCTGGATTTTGTTGTAGTCCTGCATCATGGACGCCTTCGCGCCGCGGGTCCGCCGGCGGACGTGCTGACGGCGGAGCTGATGCTGGACGTCTTTGGCGTGACGATGCGGACCATTCCGGGGCTGGTGCTGGAGCTTCCCGGACGTTGAGCGCGCAAAGTTCATCACCCCTTTTTTAGGGGGATGGGTTTGTGCTCGAATAGGGGAACGCGCGAGTGGAAGTCGCTCATGAACAATGGCATGTTCATGGCCGATGAAAGCGATCTCAAATCTCACCCTCGGCCTGCTCTCCGCGGCCTTTCTCACCCTCGGTTTCAACCGCCTCGCCGCTGCCCTCGATCCGCTCACCACGGCGACGCACGCGCACGATTCTGAACTGCACACCTTTTCGGTGATCCCGACCTGCTCGATGCCGAGCATGCCGCCGACGGTCTCCGTCAGCTGAGCATCGGTCCAAGCCGCGAAATTCACGCGACACGGTAACCAAGTTCATGATCTCCCTCGCTCCTTTTCGATATCGCAATTGTCTCTCCGAATTTGGAGGGCCGATTGAACGAATCGAGGAATCGACCCTGGATGTTCTGGGTGGCTCGCAGTCGCATGCGAACGCCTACCTGAGGGAGGATCTTGTACGTCAGCGCCCGGCCCTTGCGGTCTACAGTCAGGCCGATGGGTCGGGCACCGCTCCGTCCGCCATGCTCGCCCGTTACAAGGCGGTGTCCGAGGCGCTCGAGCGTTGGGCCTTTCATGAGTGTTCGACCTCGTCCGACCGGTCCCGCTTCGGGTTCGACTTGGATCCGTCGTCGAACGGAATGGCGGCCTATCCCGGCCTGGCGAGTCGCGACAGTCGCCGGCACGCGCTGCTCGAGGCGATTGAACGGTTCTGCCTCATCGCCTGGTGGGAGGGAAGACTGGGCGGCACGCCGATCCCGGTCGACGAGCACAATGTCGACGGCGTGGAGGTCGACTATTCGGATGAGGACGCCGTGGTGGCGATCCTGCACCGGAGGGCTCCCGACGGATTCCACAGCTACGGCTATGGCGCGGGCTTCAGCCTGCGCGACGCCTACGACCGCGCAGCAGTCGAGCTCGCCCGGAGCGAAGTCGTGATGCGGCGTTATCTCCGCCTGCAGAACGGGTCGAGAAACACGCTCAACCAGCCGACGGACCTGTTCGAGCGCAGGTGCCTGTATTTCTCGACGGATACGGGGTATCAGCTTTTCGACGTCGCCCGCAAACGGGGAAGCGGCGCGCGGTCGATGCGCATGAAGTTCGTGTTCGACGGAGAGATCCCCGGCGCCTGGACCCGCTACGCGAATGTCTGGCGCGTGGTGGCCGAACCCCCGTCGAACGGCTTCTACACTGGCGGCGACAACTATTTCTTCTGGTGATCGGCCGGGGAAACCGACCAAACCGATGCCGATCATCCTCGAGCGAATCCCCTCGGTGGCGGACCTCCTGAAGGACGCAGCACGCGACCGGAGAACGCTGCCCTACGCGCGCCTGAGGGCGCTCTTCGAGATTTCAATCCCCGAGCGCGATGTCTACGCGACGCTCGAGGCAGCGGGTGACACCCTGGCAAATCCCCGCGTGGCGATGTACACCTCGCTGCTCGCCACGGGACTCCTGGGGCTTCCCCAGACCGCATTTTACACGGCGTATCGCGGCTACCGCTACGTCGAGTTCATGTCCATCGCGCCGGGTGTCATCGATCCCGGCGTCCTGACCGTTGAGCAGCGCTACCGGATGGCGGAATCGGAGCGCGGCAGGGTCTACCGGCACGCGGACTGCCTCCTTGGGGCGACCACCCCGCACCAGCCCGCGTTTCGCTTCCCGGATTCGCCGGAGCAGGCGGCACCGGCCAGTTAAGCGGTCGCAGGGGCGGCCGGCTTCACCGGCGGCCCCCCTTCGCGGGCCCGGTCAGCGATAGACCGGATCGAGCTCCAGCCGGAAGAAGTTCCGTGCGTTGGAGAAACTGATCTCCCGGGCCATCGTGCCGACGAGGCCGAGGTCGGACGGCAGTGCCCCGCGGTCGATGTCGCGACCCAGCATGGTGCAGAGCACGCGGCGAAAATATTCGTGGCGCGGATACGAGAGGAAGCTGCGGGAGTCGGTCAGCATGCCTACGAACCGGCGGAGAAGGCCGAGGTTCGAGAGCGCGTCGATCTGCCAGCGCATGCCCTCCTCCTGGTCTAGGAACCACCAGCCGCTGCCGAACTGGATCTTTCCGGCGATGGAGCCGTCCTGGAAGTTGCCGATCATTGTCCCGAACACGTAGTTGTCGGCCGGATTCAGGTTGTAGATGACCATGCGCGGGAGCTCGCCGGTGGAATCGAGGGAGTCGAGGTAGCGTACGAGCGCCTGGGCCTGCGGGTAGTCGCCGATGGAATCGAGGCCGGAATCGGCACCGATCTCGCGGCGAAGGCGGGTGTTGGCGTTTCGCAGGGCGCCGAGGTGCAGCTGCTTGGTCCAGCCGCGCTTCGCGTCCCAGCGTCCGAACTCGCGCATCAGGAAGCTCCGGTAGAGGGCCTGGTTTGCAGGGGCGGCGGTGTGTCCGCAGCGCGCGGCCTCGAAGGCGGCCGCGGCCTGCGCGGCCGTCGCGGGCTCGGACCAGCAGGATTCGAGTCCGTGATCCGAAAGGCGGCATCCGAACGCGTGGAAGGCCTCGTGGCGCTTCTCGAGCGCTGCCAGCAGGTCGTCGAGGCTGGAGATTGAAGCTCCGGTGGCCTGTTCGAGGCGCTCCCGCCAGGCGTTGAACGCGACTGGATCGTCGACCGCGAGGGCCTTGTCAGGGCGGAAGGCGGGGTAGACCTTGGTGCGAAGCCCCGCCGCGCGGATCTTCTCGTGAACCTCGAGCGAGTCGGCGGGATCGTCGGTCGTGCAGACCACCGCCACCTTCTTGTCCCTGAGGATGTCGTGTACTCGGAGTTTGGGCAGCTGGGCGTTTGCGCGCCGCCAGATCTCGTCCGCGTTTGCCGGACAGATGGTGAGGTCGATGTCGAAGTAGCGCTTCAGTTCGAGGTGGGACCAGTGGTACAGCGGGTTTCGAAGCGTGTAGGGCACGGTGGCCACCCAGGCGTCGAACTTCTCGCGCGGCGTGGCGTTGCCGGTGCAGAAGCGCTCGTTGACCCCGTTGCTTCGCATGGCGCGCCACTTGTAATGGTCGCCTCCGAGCCACACCTCCGTCAGGTCGGTGAACTGGTGGTTCTCCGCGATCTGGGTGGGAGGGAGGTGACAGTGGTAGTCGAAGATCGGTTCATCCTTTGCGTAATCGTGGTACAGCTTCCGGGCGGTATCGCCTTCGAGCAGGAAATCCTCGTGGATGAAGGGGCGTGAGGCGCTCATGACGTGAGTCAGGGGTTTGGGGTCAAGGGGCGATGCTTTCGAGCAATTCCTGGTAACTGCGGTAACCCTCGAGGGCCTTGCGCGACCGGGCGCAGCGATCGGCGGGGGCGAGACCCGTGGCTTCGGCAAGGAAGATCAGGTACGCGGCGACGTTCCGGGCGTAGCGCAGGCGGGCTTCCTCGCTGATCGAGTAGAAGCGTGCGCGCTGGCGATAGCCGCCGGGCCCGTGGTCGCCGAGCGCGGCCTTCGCGGCCTTGCCGTCCGACGCGAGGACGAACAGGAAATTGTATTCGAAGAACACCATGTGCTCGGGCGAGGCCTTCAGCTTGGCGAGGGCCTGGCGGCAGGTCTCCGGCGTGGCGAACACGTCGGTCCCCTTGGCGAGCTCGCCAAGGGTGCGCTCGATGTAGCCACGCGCAGTCTTGCGCTCCGTCTCGTCGGCGCTGAACGCCGAGTTGCTGGCGAGTTCGATCGTGAACTGGTACCAGTCGCGCCACAGGGCCTGGTCGGACGGGTTGGAGGAGGCGGCGAGCGCGCGCCCCATCTCGTAGGTGTAGCGACCGCTGGTCTTGATCTCGAGACGCGAGCCCGTGACCTGGCCGATGATCCGGTAGTTCTCCTCCGATTTGCCGGAGCCGGAATGAATTCCGATCGACACGGCGAACTTGGCGCAGACCGCCCACTGCCGCTCGATGAGTTTGCGGAGCTCGTTGTTGTCGGGGTAGGGCAGGTTCTTGAGGAATCCGAACGCCGGCGCCACAAAGTTCACGGGCATATCGAGCGCCTCGCAGAACGCGAGCATCGCGGCGGTGGTCTCGGGCGTGGTGAGGCCGGGAAGTTCGTCGATCGAGAGCTCGCGCAGGTAGGTGCGGCCGACTTCGGCCTCGAAGGCCTTCGCGCGAATGGCCTGATATTTCTGGTCGCGGACCTTCATCTTGCGGAGGCCGGGCCAGACGTAGCAGACGAGGGAGTTGAAGGCGTCCTCATCGAGCGCGACCCCGGCGGCGGCGACGCGTGCGCGGACGGTGGCGAGGAGCTTCGGATCGACCTCGCGGGCGACCCAGTCGGAGCGGGATTTCGCGTCGGACGGGACCTTGGTGATGGCCAGTTCCGGGGAGAGATCGAAGGTGATGTAGCTCGCGAGCAGGCAACCGCGCACGAGGGCGTCTTCGCGGGCGTCGAACTTGCCACCGATCGGCTGGTGGTCGGCGTTGAAGCTCCAGGGGATGCGGCGCAGATGGAAGCCGGTCTTGAGCTTCGAGAGGATCGAGCCGTGGCTCATGCCTTCGACGCTCTGCCCCTGATGCCCCTCGGGCACGTTGGCGCCGAGGAAGGGGAAGGGGACGGAGTCGAGCGAGCCGTCGAGCATCGCATCCACGTCGTACACGAGCTCACGCGGAATGGAGTTCTGGTTGGCCGTGAGACCCAGGCCAAGCGAAGCCATCGCCCACTCGACTGCGGGCCAGTGCAGCGTGGTGAAGCGGGCGCCGACTCCGAGGGTACCCTTGCCGAGAGTGCCGACGGCGGAGGGGAAGATCGTCGACGCGGGATCGTGCTTCAGCACGAGGTTTTTCAACCGCAGCAGATTCTCGAAGGTGGCAGGGAAGGCCCAGGAGCCACCGGGGAGGACGAAGCCCTCGGCGAGGGTCGATTCCACCTTTGCGCCCGCCGCGGGATGAATCACCCACGCATGGTCACCATGGATATCCTCCCAGAGGGCGAGCGTGCCGAACGGCAGGGCGAGCGTGGCCTTCGGGAAGGAGCGTGCCTTGCCCTCGATCAGCGAGTCGCGCAGGCGGTTCGCATCGAGGCAGAAATCGGGGCTGACGCAGGGGTTGGACTTCAGGTCCAGACCATTTGCGAGGAGGAAACGATTGATGGCTTTCATTCGAACGGGATCAGATGCTCATCGAGTTGAAACCGCCGTCGACGACGACCTCGGTTCCGGTGATGAAGCCGCCGGCGCGGTCGCTGGCGAGGAGGAGGGTGGCGCCGACGAGCTCGTCGGCGTTGCCGAAGCGCTTCATGGGCGTGTGCCCCATGATCGAGGCGACGCGCTCGGGGGTGAGCACCTTGCGGTTCTGCTCGGCGGGGAAGAAGCCGGGGACGAGGGTGTTGACGCGCACGCCGTGCGGCGCCCACTCGCGGGCGAGGTTCTTGCCGAGATTGTGCACCGCGGCCTTGGACGCTGAGTAGGTGAAAACCCGTGACAGAGGCGTCAGGCCGGACATGGATCCCACGTTGATGATGGAACCGCCCTTTCCGGTCGTTACCAAATGTCGGCCGAAGACCTGGCAGGCGAGCATGACCGCCTTGACGTTCACCTTCAGGATGCGGTCGATCTCGTCCTCGGGAATGTCCAGGAACGGCGTGGCGGAGTTGACGCCTGCGCCGTTCACGAGGATGTCCACGCGGCCCTCGCGCTTGAGGACCTCTGCGAGCAGGCCTTCGAGTGCGGCCTTTTCGGAGGCCTCGGCGGCGTGGAACCAGGCCTTGCCGCCCGCGTCGTGGATGCGCTTCAGGCGCGCGGCGGCCTTGTCGGGATTGCGTCCGACGAGGACGACCGAGGCGCCCGCGGCGGCGAGACCCTCGGCCATTGCGCCGCAGAGCTCACCGGTTCCGCCGATGACGACGGCGACGCGTTGATCGAGGGAGTAGAGGGAGCGGATGAGATCGTTTTTGACCGAGGAGGGAGAGCCGGAGGCGGACATGGTGGAGAGGACGATGGGTTGGGTTAGCGGACGACGCGGGCGGAGCCGCCGGAGATGAGTTTCTCGACCTCCTTGCGGGTGGCCATCGACGTGTCGCCCGGGGTGGTCGAAGCGTGGGCGCCGTGGGCGGCACCGTAGTCGACGGCCTTTTTCGGGTCGTTGAACTGCAGGAAGCCGAAGGCGAGACCGCTGGCGAAGCTGTCGCCGCCTCCGACGCGGTCGAGGATTTCCATCTCGGGATACTTGCGGCTCTCGTGGAACGTGCCGTCGTGCCAGCAGATCGCGCTCCAGTCGTTCTTGGTTGCGGTAATCACGCGGCGCAGGGTGGTGGCGGCGACCTTGAAGTTGGGGAACTCCTTCACGGCGGTGCCGATCATTTTCTTGAAAGCCTCGGTCTCGATCGTGCTGAGGTTGTGATCGGCGCCCTCGACCTCGAAGCCGAGGGAGGCGGTGAAGTCCTCCTCGTTGCCGATCATCACGTCGACGTGCTTTGCGATCTCGCGATTGACCTGCTGGGCCTTCTTGAGGCCGCCGATGCTCTTCCAGAGCGACGGACGGTAGTTGAGGTCGTAGCTGACGATCGTGCCGTGCTTCTTGGCGGCCTGGACGGCCTCGATGGTGAGGGCCGCGGTGGTCTCGGAGAGCGCGGCGAAGATGCCGCCGGTGTGGAACCAGCGCACGCCGAGTTTTCCGAAGATGTGCTCCCAGTCGAAGTCGCCGGGCTTGAGCTGGCTGGCGGCGGTGTTGCCGCGATCGGGCACGCCGACGGCGCCGCGCAGGCCGAAGCCGCGCTCGGTGAAATTCAGGCCGTTGCGGACGGTGCGGCCGATGCCGTCGTCCTCGCGCCACTTGATGAAGTCGGTGGCGACGCCGCCCTGCATGACGAAGTCCTCGAGCAGGTGGCCGACCTCGTTGTCGACGAAGGCGGTGCAGACCGCGGTGCGCAGGCCGAAGCATTTGCGCAGCCCGCGGGCGACGTTGTATTCACCGCCGCCCTCCCAGACCTTGAATTCGCGGGTGGTGCGGACGCGACCTTCGCCGGGATCGAGGCGGAGCATGATTTCGCCGAGCGAGAGCTGGTCGAAGGCGGCTTGTTGGGCGGATTTGATCGTGAGTGACATGGGCGGAAGAGGGGTGGGGGCCGGCAGCATGGGTTGAGCCGCCGGCCGCGTTGAGGAAGTTGGTGGTCGACGTTGAGGAAAGGCGCCGGGGCTGGGAGGGTCAGACCTCGAACGTCTTCAGGCTCCCGAGGGCGATCTCGGCGTGGCCGGCCTCGCGGGCGAGTTCATTGAGCGAGTCGATTTCGGCGTGGCTGAAGAGCAGGCCGCCGGCCTTGGCGGACCGCGCGCCCCACTCGGCCTCGAGCTGGCCGGGGAGCATGCAGCGCTCGTTTCCGTGGCCGAGGATGTCCCCGATCACGGCTTTCACGTTCTGCGACTGGTTGCGTCCGAAGGCGAAGGCGCCGGCGTTCATGGCCTCGGGGCGCCACACCTGGAAGAAGAAGCAGCAGGTGTGTTTGTCCTCGGGGGCCTGGTCCCAGCGATTGCGGATGGTGGGAATGGAGCCGCCGATGAAGGCCGCGACGATCTCGTTGATGAGCGACATTCCGTAGCCCTTGTGTGCGCCGAACGGGAGCAGCGACACGGCCGCGGACGGGTCGGTGGTCGGATTGCCATCCTTGTCGACGGCGGCCATCGGGGGAAGCGTCTTGCCCTCGCGCTTGAGCTGCTGGACGCGGCCCATCGCGACCACGGAGGTGGCCCAGTCGATTACGATCGGGTAACCGACGGCGTCGGCGGTCGGGAAGCCCCAGGAGTGGGGGTTCGTGCCGAGCGTCGGATACTTGCCGCCAAACGGGACGACTTCCGCGAGCGCGGCGGTGCAGTTCGTGTAGGCGATGTAGCCCTTGCGCGCGGCGTCCATCACGTAGCCGCCGCCCCACAGGTAATGGAAGGCATTGTCGACGGACACCATGCCGACGCCGTACTTGTCGGCGAGCTCCATGGCGCGGTCCATCGCGGCATAGGCGGTGGCCTGGCCGAGCTTGCGGTTGGCATTCCAGATCTCGCTGGCGGCGTACTTCGTGGGCTTCACCTCGATGGCGGCGCCGGGTTTGCAGCCCAGCGCACCGCTGCCGAAGAGATGGTCCAGGTGCAGGGCCTTGATCGCGTTGTGGGTGCGGATGCCGTGGCGGGTGGCCTCGGAGCAGAAGCGCGCGCCGAGCGCGGATTCCTCGGCGGTGTAGCCACGCTTGCGATACGCGGCGGCGACCAGGGCATTGTGCTGCTCGACGGGGAGGACGTGGAAGGTTTCGCTCATGATGACGGAGAAGGGTTGGCCGGCACTCAGGCCTGGCGGATCTTGACCTCGGGATTGGCCTGGGCGAGGGGCGCCTTGCCCGAGAGGATGTTGAGGAGATTGGTGACCGCGGCGGTGGCCTGGCGGGCGACGCTCTCGTAGGTGCGCGAGCCGACGTGCGGGGTCACGATGCAGTTCGGGTGGCGCGGGAGCGGGTGGTCCGGAGGCGGCGGTTCAATGTCGAGCACGTCGGTGCCGTAGCCGCCGACCTGGCCCGAGTTGAGGGCTGCCACGATGTCGGGCGTCTTCACGATCTCGCCACGGGCGCAGTTCAGGAGGATCACGCCCTTCTTCATCTTCGCGATGCTGGCCGCGCAGACGAGGTCGCGCGTCTCAGGGGTGAGGTTGGTGTGTAGGGAAATGTAATCGGCGGCGGCGTAGACCTCGTCGAGCGTGGCGGCGCGACGAACGGAATTGCGGTCCGCAAAGGCTTGGTCCCAGTACAGGTCATAGCCGATGACGGACATCCCGAAGGCGCGGGCGCGGATGGCGACCTCCTTGCCGATGCGGCCCATGCCGATGATGCCGATGGTCTTCTCGTAGAGCTCGTGCCCGGTCTTGCGCTTCCACTCGCCGCGACGGGTGGCGTCGGTCTGGACGAGCAGATTCTTTTCCAGTGCGAGAAGCAGGAGGAAGCAGTGTTCGGCCACTGTCGTGTGGTTTACGCCGGGCGTGAACAGCACCGGGATGCCGAACTCGGTGGCGGACTTCACGTCGATCTTGTCCAGGCCGATGCCGTATTTGGAAATGACGCGCAGCCGGGGCAGGGACTTGGTGAGCACGGCGCGGGTGATCGCGTCGTCGCCGCAGAGGAAGGCGTCGAACTGGCCGGCCAGTTCGAGCATGCGCGACTCGGGCAGGGGCCCGCGTTCGCGGACGATTTCAAAGCCGGCGCCCTCGAGAAGCGAGTGATGGGGCCCTGGCGTATCCTGGAATGAGGTGGTGGTGAGAAGGACTCGGAACATGGTGGTAAAAAGCAGGGAAACACGGTGAGTATAGCGGATGGGTGGCTGTTTTTGCTTCCCAATTTACGTAGATTTATTCCCATTTCGCGCATGGACAGCACGCGCCCCCAGAGGGCCAGGAAGCTTCGTATTGCGGCCTTCGTGACGATTGAACTCGAACACGGCCGGGGAATTTTGCGCGGGATCGCCCACCATTTCAGGAATCGGCCGGAGGTGACGGTGCTTCGGTACGGGCAGACGCAGGGCTATGAGCTCGAGGCGCTTCAGGGCATGCGTCTGGACGGAATCATCGCCAAGGTGGGCACCGCGCGCGACGTCGGTGTATTCGGTCAGCTGGGACTGCCGGTGATCAACATCTCGGGGCAGATGAACCCGAGGGACGTGCCGCAGGTGAATTCCGACGACCGCAGGGTGGGGGCGATCGCGTTGGATCATTTCTTCCGGCGAGGGTATCGGAATGTGGCCTACTGCGGAAACGCGCGGCATGCGGCCTCGCGGCTCCGGCTTGCGGGCTTCGAGGCGGCGGCGAAGGCGGCCGGCGTGGCCGGCGAGGTGCCGGCTCTGTTCATTCCGAAGGGCGATCAGAACACGCCGTATGCGGACTCGGTGCGCGTGGCGCTCGACTCGTGGCTCCGGTCGCTCCCCCGGCCGGTCGGCGTCTTTGCGTTCACGGACCGGGTCGCGCTCGAGCTGGCCGAGGCCTGCGGACGCGAGGGGCTGCGGATCCCGGAGGAGGTGGCGCTGCTCGGCGTCGGGGACGACCTCACCCGAATCGATTTCGCCCCGGTGGCGCTCTCGAGCATCCGCCTGAACACCGAGCGGATCGGCACGCTCGCGGCGGAGGCGCTGGACCGCTGGATCGCCACCGGCATGCGGCCGGGCGATGTGATGGTGCCACCGAAGAAGATCATCACGCGGCGTTCCAGCGACCACTATGCGGTGGCCGACGACGGCGTGTCGCAGGCCTTGGACTACCTGCGGGAGAATCTCGCGAATCCCATCTACGTGGACGAAGTGGCGGTGGCCGCCGGGGTGTCGCGCCGCGCGCTCGAACTTCGCTTCCGTCGGGCGCTGGGCACGAGCGTGAATTCGGAGGCGCTTCGCATGAAGATGGAATGCGCCGCCGAACTCTTGGAGGATCCGGGCACGCAGGTGACCGAGGTGGCCTTCAAGCTGGGCTTTGGAAGCCTGAAGGATTTTTCGCGCGCCTTCTCCCGCTACTATTCGCATAGCCCGCGCGAGCACCGCGCCCGGTCGATCGAGGGCAAAGGCGGAGCGCTGACGGCGCAACGCTGAGGGCGGCAGGCCGCGGACGCGCTCAAGGCAGCTTCGACTGCAGCAGCTTGCTGACCTGGGAGAAATCGATCTGAGCGGCCTCGGGGCGCTTCTTCAGCAGACCGATGACCTTGCCCATTTCCTTCTTCGAGGCGGCGCCGCTCTCCTGGATGGCGGCCGCGATAAGGGCTTCGAGCTGGGCGCCTTCGATCGACTGGGGAAGGTATTTGGACAGCAGCTGGATCTCCGCCTTGTTGGCGTCGATCAGGTCCGTGCGGCCCCCTTTTTCGAATTGCGCGATGGCGTCGGTCAGGTTCTTGACCGCCTTGCGGAGCGTGGCGACGACCATGGCATCGTCGATTTCCTTGTTTGCGTCCATCGCGGCACGCTTCACGGCGGCATCGGCCGTGCGCAGCATGGTGGTGGTGGCAGAGTCCCGCGCCTTCATGGCCGTCACGATGTCGGCCCGGAGCTGTTCATAAATGGTAGCCATTGCGCAAGGGATGGCGTGAAGCCCCGATGCTGTCGAGCATCCTGCGGGGGGCGCAGGCCTACACGTAGAGGTAAACGTAGATCGACAGGATCATCGCAATGGCCCCGGCGGCGGCGGCGATGCCCCAGAGCAGGCTCTTGTTTCGAGCCGCCATGGCGAAGGTGGCGACGATCACGGCGACCTGCGCGGCGAGCATGCCCATGAAGAACTGTTCGCTGCGACGGTGGTGCCGTTCGGCGGAGAAATTGCCTTTCCGAACTTCGAGCTCGAGCAGCAGCGCGATTCGTTGGTTGTCCGCCGCTTCGATGGCGTAGTGCGCGGACAGGTACTTGAGGTCGGCCGCGGCGAATGCAGCTGAGGCGGCGCGGGCGCTCGCACTGGGGGGGAGCTGAGCGATGAGATGCCCGAGCTGGGCAATCGTGCGCCCCTCGGCCTTTGACACCCCATCGGCCTTGCGCACGTGGTCGCGAGCCGCCTCGAGCGCGGCGTCGATCACCCGGTCTGGCACAGGGACCAGGATGTCGGAAATCGCAGACTCGGACCGCGATTGCTCGACGGCCTCGATGGCCTTCGCAAGACGGGGATCAAGTGGCACGGCGGTGAGCCGTCGGGGCTCTCCCGTCCGGAGCGCGTCGACCGCCGCAGCGCCGTCGGGCGAGCCGATCAGCTGATCGAACGACTTCACCCAGGCCGTTGCGCCGGACCAGTCAGTCGGTGCGAGCGAACGCAGTTCCGCGTCGCCCGGCAGACGCTGCGGGTTATCGCGCAGGTCGAGAAGGAGAAGCGTGTCGCCGTGGACGGTTTCCCGCAGGCGCTTGGCCTGGAAATACGCCCATTGATCGCCAGCCTTGGACTGTTGCTGGGCTGCGAGAGAACGATCGTATTGGGCCCGCGTCATCTCGCTGGTGGACAAACCCGCCAGCATGGTTGCGATGACGGTCATCACGATCGGAGTGGCGGCGAAGATCTTGCCCCACAGGTTTGATGGCACGTCCGCTTTCAGGGATTCGGGAATCGTGATTTTCATCGGGTGCGTCGGCATGGTCCGCCGGTTGTCCCCCGATGGTCAATACTGTCGGCTCTGAAGTCCGGTGCGCCGCGCGTAACCAGTGGACCGCCCCGTGGCGTCCCAGAAGCGGGATCGGGATATCCCACGACCGCGCCGTAACCGGGGTCGGTCGGAAGGCGTCAAGAAGTCGAAATATCGTAAGATGCTTAATAAAAGCAGCTAAGGATAGTCAGTAGCGCTTGGCACAGCCCATGCAATAGATCCTTCAGCAACCAAACCAATCCTATGAAATCCTCACGTGCTCTCATCCTCGCCATTGCCGCCGCCTTCATCGGTCTCGCGTTCTCGCCCCTGTGTAATCGCTGCTTCGAACTGTTCAGCAGTGCCGAAGGGCTGATCTCGTTCTATGCGCTGGCGGGAATCCTCCTGCTGGGCATCGGCGACTACGCCTCGCGTCGGATTCACTCGCGCCGGTCGTGACCCGATCCTCGGGGCGACCGGGTCCGCCTTCGGCGCGGACAGCGGCACGGTCATCAGGCAACCGTCAGAAGGATGCCGATGATCACCCCGATTACCGCCGGCAGCTTCCTGCCGCCGTTTCGTTCCTTGAAGAAGAAGAGACCTCCCGCAAATGCCACCAGGGTGCTCCCGCGCCGCAGGCTCGAGACGAGCGACACCAGGGCTTCGGGGCTGCGGAGGGCCGAAAAGTAGAGGTAGTCGGAGACAAGCAGCGCGAGCGCGATGAGCGGAATGCTCCAGCGCCAGTGAAACTCGTTTCGCGGCCACCAGCGGCGTTTCCATCCGATCGCGGGAATCAGGAAAAACACCGCCAGATAGATCGAGAACCACGCCTGCACGGTGGGCGTTCGAAAGTGCAGATGCCCCAGCAGGTACTTGTCGAAGATCGCGCTGGCGACGCCAAAGGCCGTCCCGATCGCAAGGACTCCGATCCATTTGTTTCGGTGAAACTCGATGCCCTCCTCGCGCCCCGCCAGCGACAGCGCGACGCACGACGCGATGGTCACCAGAATGCCGACGGTCTCGAGCACCGTTGGGCGTTCGCCCAACGCCACCAGGGCCGCCACGAAAACCCACACCGGCGCCGTCGAACGCACGGGCGATGCGATGGACAGCGGGAGGTGTTTCATCGCGAAATAGGTGGCGACCCACGATGCCGCCACGATGGCCGACTTGGACGCCATCAGGAGGTGCCCCTTCAGCGAAAGGGGGTCGGTGACCAGTTCCCTGGGCAGGAGGCCCGGGTGGACAGCCTGGATCGTCATCAGCACGATCCACACGCTGGCGCCGGTCACTGTGCTGAAGAACAGGACCGGCAGCACCGCGTTGTGATTCACCGCGTGCTTGGTGAACAGTTCGTAGGCGCCGAGAAAGAGCGCGGCGAGCAGCGTGAGGATGACCCAGTGCATGCGGGAAACCGGGAGGCTTGAAGGGCGTGCGTCGCGGCATCAAGCGTCGAGATCGACCGCCTGGGCGCCGCCGTTGCGCAGGATTCAGCCCGCCTGAAGCTCAACCCGAACGACTCCGGCAGCCTCGCGGGCCCGAGTGCGCGCCTGGTCGATATCGTCTCCACTCGAAACCACGACAGCGAGCCGTCGGTGTCCCCGGCATTCGGGTTTTCCGAACAACCGCACCTGCGTCTCCGGGATCGCGAGGGCGGTGTCGATTCCCGAAAACCGGGGCACGCCATCGCCATGGCCCAGGATTGCCACGCTGAACGATGGCCGTTGCAGGCGGATGGGCGGGAGCGGCAGGCCGAGGATGGCACGTGCGTGGAGGGCGAACTCGGAGAGAGGCTGGCTGCCCAGCGTCACGAGCCCGGTGTCATGGGGCCTCGGACTGACCTCACTGAAGATCACCTCATCGCCTCGGACGAAGCACTCGACTCCGAAAATACCCCAGCCGCCGAGCGCGCCCACGACGGTACGCGCGATGGTCTGGGCCCGCTCCCATGCGGTGGGGCTCATGGCGCAGGGTTGCCAGCTCTCCCGGTAATCGCCGTCGACCTGCACGTGTCCGACCGGAAGGCAGCACTGGATTCCGTTGGATGCGGAAACCGTGAGGACGGTGATCTCGTAATCAAACGTGATGAATCCCTCGACGATGCAGCGGCCTCCGCCCGCGCGGGAGCCCTCCTGGGCGTAACGCCAGGCCTTGGGCAGTTCGCGGGCGCTGCGGACGATGCTCTGGCCGTGGCCGCTGGAGGACATGAGGGGTTTGAGGACGCAGGGGAATCCCAGTTCGTCTCCCGCGGCGAGCGCCTCCGCCTCGGAGCCGACGAAACGATAGGGCGACACAGGCAGGAGCAGCTCCTCGGCGGCGAGCCGGCGAATTCCCTCGCGGTTCATCGTCAGCCTGGCGGCCCGCGCGGTGGGGACGACCCGCTGGCCCCGTGTCTCCAGTTCGACCAGCACGTCGGTCGCGATCGCCTCGATTTCGGGGACGATCAGATCGGGCTTCTCGAGCTCGACGATCCGGCGCAGGGCCATGCCGTCGAGCATCGGGAAGACATGGCTGCGATGCGCCACCTGCATGGCGGGTGCGCCCTCATAGCGATCGCAGGCGATCACCTCGCAGCCGAAACGCTGCAGCTCGATCGTGAGCTCCTTGCCCAGCTCGCCGGAGCCGAGGAGGAGCACGCGTGTCGCAGATGCCGTGTTGGGCGTGCCGAAAGTGCCGGGTGTGAACATGCCGCGATGTTTCGGTTCCGGAGCCCGGATGCAAACCCGATCGGGCGGGGGCCCGGCCCCGGAGCCCTGTCCCGGCGAAACGCCTAATCGTCTCGTAGTACGATAGATCGTACGCGCGGGCATTGACTTCCAGGGCGGATCGGCCAGTGTCGCCGGAATGGCCCGCACGCAATCCAATCACCGTGTCTCCCTCGAGGATTACCGGACGCTTGCCGACTTTCGTTACGCGTTGCGCAAGTTCCTCAATTTCAGCGCCGAGGCGGCACAGGGCGCGGGGCTGACGCCGCGCCAACACCAGGTCCTGCTCGCGATCAAGGGCTTCCCGGAGCGTGACCATGCCTCGATCGGCGAACTGGCCGAGCGGCTCCAGCTCCGGCATCACAGCACGGTCGGTCTGGTGGACCGTCTCGAACAGCGCCGCCTGGTAAAACGCACGGTCGCCCCGGAAGATCGGCGCAAGGTCTGGGTGTCGCTTACCGACAAGGGCGAGAAGCTGATCGGCGGACTCTCGGCAGCCCACAAGCGCGAGCTGATTGAGTTTGGTCCGGAGCTGCGCAAGTTGCTCCGCCGCCTCGGAAGCTGACCGCAGCGGTCAGGTGCCGATGGGCGCGACCCCGTCGAAGCGAAGCACGGGGCGGTTTTCGGTGCGAGATCTCGCGAGATCGACGCCGAGTCGCAATTCCCAGTCGTTGACTTCATCCGGGTCGACGAGCACTTGGGCGATCCGCCACTCGCCAGGAGTGGATTCCTCGTCGAGATGGGTGTGCACGGCCGACCGCCCTGCGGGATCCAGGCGGAGCCGTCCGTGGGTGTCGAAGTAGGGCGCGAACGCGGCCTCCAGCGCGCGGGCCTCGGCTGAGGCAGGCTCGCCATCGGCGCTCGCTCCGGCCTCGCCACTGCGCAGGCGCTCCGCCGCGCTCTCCCAGTCGCGGGCCACCACATCTTGGAGAAATGCAAAGATCGCCGCGCGAATAAGGCGGAGAAACGCGGGTCGGTCGCGGACCAGGTCGTAGGTCGACGGACGGGCCGGTTTCTCGGCCGCGTCGGCAGCGACGAACTCCGGATTCCTGAGCCGTTCCCATTCCTCGAGCAGGCTCGAATCGATGCCGCGGATGAGCTCGCGGAGATAGTCCTCCATCTCGATCACCTCGGGCGTTTTTCGGGCGTCGGGCACGGTCTGCGAAAGCACCTTCCACACCTGCGACAGGTGACGCAGCAGCAGGCCTTCCATGCGCTCGAGTCCGTATTCGCGGACATAGTCGGCGAACGACAGGTAGCGCTCGAACATCTCCCGGGCGATGGACTTTGGCCGCACGTTCTCGGTACCGACCCACGGGTGTGCGGCGGAAAAACGGTTGAAGGTCTCGTAGAGGAATTCGCTCATCGGCTTCGGATGCTCGATCTGCTCGAGCTTTTCCATGCGCTCCTCGTACGGGATGTCGGCCGCCTTCATCTCCGCGAGTTTCGTGGTCTTCAGGAGGTCCACCTGGCGTCGGAGGATGGCGTCGGGATTCTCCACGATCGCCTCGCAGAGCGTGAGCACCGCCAGCGGGTAGTCGGGCGCGGCCGCGTCGAGCAGGGCGAGCGTGTCGAGGAGGTAGAGCGAGAGCGTCTGATGAAGGGAAAAGTCGTCCTGGAGCTCGACGTTGACGCGGAGATTCCGCCCCGACGGCTGCGGTGGGATCCACTCGATGATCCGGCGGTCGAGCAGGGAGCGGAACAGCTGCCAGGCCTTTGTGCGGAGGCGGGTCTTTCTCGCGGCGCTCTCGTGACAGGTGGCGAGTATCCGGCGCATCTCGCGGCATCCGTCGCCATCGCGCGAGAGCACCTGCAGCAGCATGCCATGGGTGACCTCGAAGCGGGAAACCAACTGTTCCGTCGGGGCGTTCATCAGTTTCTCGAACGTGGCCGCGTCCCAGCCCACGAAGCCCTCAGGCGCGCGGGCCTTCACAAGTTTTTTCTTCTTCTTCGGATCGGAGGCGGCCTTTTCCTCGGCGCGTTTGTTCTCGATGACGTGCTCCGGTGCCTGGATGACGACGTAGCCGATGTCGTCGTAGCCGCGCCGTCCCGCGCGGCCGGCGACCTGACGGAAATCGCGCACGCTCAGGATGGCCGCCTTTTGGCCGTCGTATTTGAACAACTGGGTGAAGACGACGGTTCGGATGGGGACGTTGATGCCGACGCCGAGGGTGTCGGTGCCGCAGATGAGTTTGAGGAGGCCGCGCTGGGCGAGCCGCTCGGCGAGCACGCGGTACTTGGGGAGGAGCCCGGCGTGATGCACGCCGATGCCGTGGCGCAGCCAGCGCTTGATGTCCTTACCGTAAGGACTGTTGAACTTCACGCGTTCGAGCTCGGCGGCGATGGCGGCCTTCTCCTCCTTGGTGCAGAGATTGAGGCTCATCCAGTCCTGGGCGCCTTCCGAGGCGGAGCGCTGCGTGAAATAGACGAGGTAGATCGGGGCCTTGCGCTCCTGCAGCAGACCGGCGATGCGCTCCGTGAGGGGGGTCTCCGAGTACTCGAAGGCGAGGGGCACCGGCCGCCGGTCGCTGCGCACCGTGACGGCCTCCGTGCCGGTTAGGCGCTGGAGTTCACGTTCGAAGAAGTCCGTCGAGCCGAGGGTAGCGGACATCAGCAGAAACCGGGCGCCCGGCATCGTGAGCAGCGGCACCTGCCACGCGTATCCACGTTCCGGATCCGAGTAGTAGTGAAATTCGTCCATGATCACCGCGGCAAACGGATCGCGGTCGCCGCGCGAGAGGGCGATGTTGGAGAGGATCTCCGCGGTGCAGCAGAGGATGGGCGCGCCGGCATTCACCGAGGCGTCCCCGGTCATCATGCCGACGTTCTCCGGTCCGAAATCCCGGCACAGCGACAGGAATTTCTCGTTCACCAGAGCCTTGATGGGACAGGTATACACCGAGCGGCGCCCCTCGCAGAGCGCCTTGAAATGAAACGCCATCGCGACGAGCGATTTTCCCGAGCCGGTCGGGGTGTTCAGGATGACGTTGTGGCCGGCGAACAGCTCGAGCACGGCCTCCTCCTGTTCCGGGTAGAGCGTGAGTCCCCGCTGGCTTGTCGCCTCGATGAACCGCTCGAGCGCAGCGTCGGGACCGGGGTTGCCCGGCGGCGGCTGAAGCGGCGGAGTGGCGGGAGCGGAGGACATTCGGACCAGCAGGTCCGGGACCGTCGCGGGAAGCAAGTCTCGGCGCAGTGAATTCAGCCCAAAAGCCGCGGTCGCGGATGCGCGAGTGCGGGAGAACGCTCGCTCCCCGATGCGCAGGCGCCATCCCTTCAGCCGACAGGCTGATCACCCTGGCATCGGGAGATTGGATGCCAGGGAATCTCGTCGAGCAGTTCGTCCAGCGGCCTCGAGAGGAAACCGGCTTCCATGCAGGAGCTGAGTTCCGCGTCGAGCCGGCCGAGCAGCGGATCCTGTTCGATCGCTCCGAGCGCCTTGTCGTCGTCGCCGAGCCGCGAATCGAGTTCGCCGAACTGCGCGAGGGTCAGGCGCTCGAGGGAGCGGGTCGGCAGGTATCGACGTTCCGACGACGCATCCTCGGCCTCGGACTGCACCGCGGCGACCAGGTGGAGATCGGCCAGGCGGTTGAGGCACTCGTTCACGATCTGCGTGGGCGCGTGGAGGCGGTCGGCGATCTCGGTGGCGGTGTACGGTTCCTGCGAGTCCTTGAACCGGCGGCAGATCGCGAGGAAGACGGAAAGCGCCAGGCGTTCGCGCAGGTGGTTAGAAAGGCGGTGCCAGCCTGCCTGGCCCGAGAGGAGCCGTGCGTTCTGCACGGCGTAGCTCACCTGCCCACCGATCAGCACGAAGATCCAGAAGACATAAAGACCGAGCATCAGGACCGGAACGATGCCGATCGAGCCGTAGAGACTCCGGGACTGCAGCACCTGCCTGAAATAGAAAAACGCGAAGAGATTGTTGGCAAAGATCAGGGTCGTGACCACCGCGGAGCCGGTGAGGGCGGCGTGCCACCGGACCTCCGTGTTGGGGACGTACCGGTAGAACAGCGTGAGGACGAAGATCACGAAGGCCACCGAGCACAGGGGCAGGGCCCAGCGGACGAAATGAAGCAGGTCGGTGCCGTAGGGCAGCTTTCCGAGGAAGATGCTGACGAACGCGCCCGCCCCCAGGGCCGTCAGGGAAAGGAAGAAGACGATAGCGCCGAAGGTGACGAGGGTCCAGTAGACGACGATGCGCACCAGCCAACTTCGGCCCCGGCGCACGCCCCAGATCTCGTTGAAGGCGTTTTCGACCGACGTGAAGAGCATCAGGACAATGAATACGAGCGAGATGGCGCCGAGGGTGCCCGCCGCGCCCGACCTGGAGCCTTTTACGAAGCCGTTGATCAGCTCGACAATCGCGGGGTGGCGGTTCAGCGCGGCGGCGGTCTTGGCCGAGGCGTCGGCCTTCGAGACCTTCTCGAATTCGGCGACGGACGGAGCGACAAATTCGATGACCTTGTGAATGCCGTTCACTGCGGTCGCGGGATCCTTCTTGTTGAGGACGAAGCCGGCAAAAATCATCACGATCGCGACCAGCGGGCCCAGCGCCAGCATCGAGCTGTAACTGAGGGCCGCCGCCCGGATCATCGCCTTGGTTTCCCTGAATACGCGTCCGGTGATCAGGACCCCGCGCAGCAGCGCATAGAGAAAACCGCGTGGAGAACGGTCGCCGAGGTGCTCATGCCGCCAGATTTCCTGGCGCCAGAACGAGCTGCTGAGGGCGGCGGGTCTGGCTTTGTCTGCCATGCTAACGGATGAGAAGCCAGGTCAGCACGCCCATGCCACCAAGCCCGAGCACGAGCCCGAGGGCAACCGGACCATAACTCAGGAAGACCGTGCAAATATACAGCCCCGCCGAGCCCGCGATGGCCGCAATCAGCGGAAGCGTCTGTCCGTGGGTGTAGAACAGGAAGGCCATGAACCCCAGCCCGAGCATCGCGCGGAAGCGGACAAAGGGGTAGGCGCTCACGACGCCGAGGATCAGCAGGATGGCGAGGAAGAGGTCGATGAGCCCGAGCGCCACCAGCGGGTGCTCGAGAAGCTTGGCCGGCGTGAATGCGGTCAACACGTCGATGGCCGGAATGATTTCGCCCGCCATGGCGATGAGCAGGATCGCGATGGCCCCCCACAGTCCGATCTTCGCGCAGCGGTCGACCATGACGAGGTGGCTGCCCTTCTCGCGGGTGTCGTCCGTGCGCGCCTCGGCAGCCGCGAGCATGTCGTGGACGTCGATCCCAGGGTGGTCCTCATGCGGCTTGTTCAGCGAGGGAACCGCGGCGTCCTTTTTCAACGTGAGCCGTTTTTTCTCGGGAAACAGGGCGGCCCTGAGATCGGGATTGTCTCCGATGGCCACCCACTTCTCATCCATGGCCTCGTAGTAGAGGGTGTCGACCGTGACCTGCCCGGTCTCGCCCAGGGAGACGAGCTGTTCGAGATTGAAAGGCCCGCGGGCTTCGGTCTCCGAAGCGTTTCGAATGTAGAATTCCTTCGTGGCCATGGGGGAGCGCGATGGTGTTTGGGGGTGGTGCCGCGCGCAAGCGCGATCTCATGGCAGGCGGGCCGAAATCAGATCTTGTCGCCGCCCCCCCGCAGCTTGGAAAGCAGGCCATGCCTGGGGCTTGCGACCGCCGAAAAGAAAAACACGAAGCCCAGGCAAAGCACGATGCTCGCCCCGCTCGGGAAACCGGCATGGTAGCTGATCAGTATTCCCGCGACGGCACACAGGACGGCGATGCCCGACGAGATGGCCAGCAGGCTCCGGAGGTGGTCGCTCCAGAGGTAGGCGCTCACGGCCGGGAGTAGGAACAGGCCGAGCGAAAGGACGATTCCCATCGTCTGGAGCGAAGCGACGAGGTTCAGGACGACCAGGGTCAGGAGCCCCAGATGCACGAGTCCGCCCCGGCCGCCGGTCGCGCGGTAGAATACGGGATCAAAGGTCTCCAGCACGATGTGCCGGTACCCCACCACGAACACCAGCACGGTGACTGCAGTCGTGGCGGCGGTGAGGGCGATATCCGAGGAGCTCACCGCGAGCACGTTGCCGAACAGGAACTCAAGGATGTTCAGCCGAGTCCGCGCCAGGTTGATCAGTGCGACGCCGGCGCCGAAGAGCACGACGAAGAGGGCGCCGAAGGCGGCGTCCTCCTTCACCCGCGTGAGTCGGCTGAGCAGGGCGCTTCCGAGCGCGGTGAGCAGGCCGGCGAACAGGGCGCCGGTGAAGAGCGCGGGCAGGCTGGGTCCGAACAGCAGGTAGGCCGCCGCGATGCCGGGCAGCAGGGAGTGGGCGAGGGCGTCGCCCATGAGCGAAAGCCGGCGGAGGACGAGCACGCATCCCAGCAGGCCGCCGCTGATCCCCAGCAGTACGGCGGTCAGGAGCCCGCGCTGCATGAAGTCGTAGCGGAACGGTGCGATCAGAAATTCGGATACGCTCATGAGGGGAATCGTGCGGTCCGCACGAGACTGATGTCGCCCCCGTGGGCGCAGTGGCTGCCCAGGAACGCCGTCTCGAGATTCGCCTCCGACAGGGCATCGGCGACCGGACCGGCGGCGACCAGGTGGGTGGCGAGCAGGACGCCCATCTCGAAGTGCCGGCGCGCGAGCTCGATGTCGTGGATCGCGGCCACGACCGTGCGCCCCTGCGCCTTCCAACCCAGCAGAATGTGCGTCAGTTCCTCCGTCGCGAAGCGATCGAGCCCGTTGAAAGGTTCGTCGAGGAGGAAGATGTCGGCGCCCTGGGCGAGGGCCCGCGCGAGGAATACGCGCTGTTGCTGGCCACCCGAGAGCATGCGGATCTGGCGCGCGGCGAGCGGCACCAGCGCAAGTTCCTCGAGCGCTCGCTCGATCCGTTCATGGTCGGACGGACGAAGTCGCCGGCCAAGCCCCAGCGAGGGATAGCGCCCCTGCTCCACGACTTCGCGGACGGTGATCGGGAAGTCCCAGTCGATCGTCTGGCGCTGCGGCAGGTAGGCGAGACGCGGCAGCACGTGCTGCGGATGGGAGTCGCCGATCCGGATTTCCCCGCGCGTCAACCGGAGCCAGCCCAGGATCGCTTTGAGCAGGGTGCTCTTCCCCGCACCGTTTGGACCCGCAACCGCCGTCAGGCTCCCGCACGGAATGTCGACACTCACGCCATCGAGCGCGGTCACGCGTCCGTAGCGGGCCGTGACGTCGCGGCAGCGGATGATGTTGTGGAGGTCGTTGCTCAAGTGGCTTGGCAAGCCACCATAGCAAAAGCGTCAAGAGGAGTCGGCAAGCTTCAAGCCACGCGTCGTAGCGAGCGGATCTGCGCGATCAACTGATGCACGTTCTCTGGTGCGATTCGCCGGGTCACCACGGTCCGCGGATAGTTGTACTCGATGTCGAGGTGGACGCCGTCCTCGGAGCCCGGCCGCACGAAGTCCTGCACGAAATCCATCCCGCCCCGCGGCTTGATCCAACGATAGTAGATGTCCGCGTCCTCGGATTCGATCACCACGTCGTCGTGAAAAAACACGTTGCAGTACAAGGTCAGGTCGCGAAACGACGTGAACCAGGTCGGCGGATTTACCAGCACGTCGCGGATTATTAGCGTCATGACAGCCTCCTCTTAAGCACGTCTACTGCCAATAACGTCACACGAGCCGCGGAGGATAACGCCGAACCGGTTGCAATAGTACGTAGAACGCAGGGCGGACACTGCGCGCGCGCGGGATTCGCGGACCGGACAAGCGCGGGCTTGTTTCGGAGGCCCAAATCGCCTCACATGCGGGTTCTCCTTTAACATGAGTACTCCTCGCACACCCGTCCTCCTTGTGATTCGCGATGGCTGGGGCAAGAACCCCCATCCCGAGCAGAACGCCTACAATGCCGTGCACCTGGCCCGCAAGCCCTGCGACGACATGCTGCACGAGAAGTATCCGCACACGCTGCTCGCGGCCTGCGGCCTGGACGTGGGCGTGCCCGAAGGCGTGATGGGCAACTCCGAGGTCGGCCACCAGAACATCGGCGCCGGCCGCATCGTCGACCAGGAGATCGTGCGCATCACCAAGGCGCTTTCGAACGGCGAGATCGCCGTCAACGCGGTGTGGCAGTCTGCGCTGAAGCGCGTGAAGGAACGCGGCACGAAGCTTCATTTCATGGGCCTGTGCTCCGATGCCGGAGTCCACGCGCTGCTCGAGCACCTGTACGGATTTCTCTCCCTGGCCAAACAGGCCGGTGTCACCAAGCAGGTATACATTCACGCCCTGATGGACGGCCGCGACACGCCTCCCAAGAGCGGTCTGGCGTTCATCAAGCAGCTTGAGGCCAAGTTGGCTGAGCTCGGGGTCGGTCAGGTTGCCTCCGTGTGCGGACGCTTCTGGGCGATGGACCGCGACAACCGTTGGGAACGCGTGAGCAAAGCCTACCACATGCTCACCGGCACGAAGGCCGATTCCACCGCGGCGAGCGCGGAGGCGGCCGTGCAGCAGTACTATGACAAGCCCCTGAGCGAAACCCAGCAGGGCGACGAGTTCATCCTTCCCACCTGGGTCGTCGGCAAGGACGGCAAACCCGTCGCCACGATCGGAAATGGCGACTCCGTCATCTTCTTCAATTTCCGCGGCGACCGCCCGCGCGAGATCAGCCGTGCCTTTGCCCAGGATGACTTCAAGGACTTCGACCGGGGGCCGAAGCTGGATCTATTCTTCGCCGGCCTGACCGAGTACCAGAAGGGGCTTCCGATCGAGACGATCCTCAAGAAGCCGGCCAAGATGGTGAACATCCTCGGAGACTGGGTCGCCCGCCACGGCAAGACGCAGTTCCGTACCGCTGAGACGGAGAAGTATCCGCATGTCACCTTCTTTTTTAACGACTACCGCGAAGAGCCTTTCCCGGGCGAGGACCGCGGGATGGCATCAAGCCCGAAGGTGGCGACCTATGACCTCGCTCCCGACATGTCCGGGGCTAGCGTCACCGTCATCGCCCGCGAGGCGATCCTGTCGCGCAAATACGACCTCGTCGTCGTGAACTACGCCAATCCCGACATGGTCGGTCACACCGGATCGATCCCCGCGGTCGTCCGGGCCTGCGAAACGACCGACCTGGGCGTTGGCGTGCTGCTGGAATCGGTGCAGAAGGTGGGCGGTCGCGCCGTCGTCCTCGCCGATCATGGCAATGCAGAGCAGCTTTGGGATCCCGTGATCAACAGCCCGCACACGGCCCACACGCTCAACCTCGTCGAGTTCTTCGTGGTGGGCGAAGGCTTCAGCCGCGCCACCCCGATGCGCTCGGGCGGCCGTCTGGCCGACGTGGCGCCGACTGTGCTTGCACTGATGGGACTCCCGCAGCCCCCGGAGATGACGGGACAGAATCTGGTCCTCGCGCCGATTCCACCGCTTCGCTGATTTCGTTTTCGAACTTCCGCACCGAGGCCGTCGCCGCCGCTGGCGACGGCCTTTTGTTTCCTGCTGGGCGGCGGCGCGCGGGTTATTCCTTTAGTTTTTTAGGACTCGCACCGATCAAGGAATTGGCCAATTCATTCCCGAAGCTTCACCATGCCTCCTTTGGTTGCAAACAAGCCCTCCGCTGCTACCAACCCCGCCCCTTTCTCAGACGCCGAGATTGCAAAACGCATCGATGCCTGTCCGAAGCTGGCTTCGCTTTCGAGCATCAACCATGCGCTGGGCGAACTGCTTAAGTCTGATCTGAGCTTCAATTCCCAGATCGCCGAGGTCATCCGCAGGGATCCGTCTCTCACTGCCCGGCTGCTGCGGATGGTCAATTCGGTCTTCTTCGACCTCACCGCCAAGGTGAACAACATCGAGGAGGCCGTCTTTTACCTCGGGCTTCGCCAGATCCGTGAGCTCGCGAAGGCGACCCCCATCATTGAGGAGCTCGAACGGCTTCAAAATACCCCGATCAAGCTTCAGTGGAAGGAGCTGTGGAAGCACTCGATCGGATCGGCCCTGATGACCCGGGAGATCCTCGCGATGAACTCCACGATGCTCATCGACGACGATACCGACTACATCATCGGTCTGCTCCACAACGTCGGAAAGGTCGTCCTCGCCACCACGTTTCCCGAGCAATTTGCCCGGGTGGTCGAGTTCCAGGGTCGCAGCACGCTCGACGTCTGCACGTATGAGCGCGAGCTCATCGGCTGGGACCACGCCCGCGTGGGCGGCTATTACCTGCTCCGCCACCGCGTGGCTCCCGAGATAATCAACGCAGTGCTCTATCACAACGACCCCGAGAGCGCGGGCGACCATGCGATCTATGCCGCCGCCGTCCAGGTGGCCGATCAACTCGTCCGCACCTCGGGCATCATCGGTGGCTTCGAACAGGTGCCGCCGATCAAGGAGGGCGAGTGGACCACGCTGCCCGGGTGGAAGATCCTTTTTGGCTCGGGTGAGAGTGAGAGCGGCATCGCGAAAGCGGCGCTTCTGCACAGTCTGCAGCGCCTTCCGATGATGCTCAACGGGCTCGTCTGAGGCGACACCCACCCGCAGTCATGTCAGTCGCCCCCATTTCCGAAGAGACGCCGCATCCCTCGGCGCTGGCGGCCGCCATCATCCGCGGCCACCACGTTGCGCCCTGGGAGAACAGCACCTTCCTCGCCTGCGTGCGCGAGGTGTCGGGCTCGATCGTCGCGGTGAACCTGTCCTTTGCCCGCAAGTTTGGCCGGCCCACCGCATCGTGGGCGGGGCGGGATGTCACCCAGCTCATTCATCCGGAGGATCTCCAGCACTGGCGTTCGCTCGTGACGTCCCTGCAGCACGCGCCCCATCGGATCGAGCACGAGTCGCGGTGGATGACCGCCCAGGGCTGGCGCCTGCTCGCCTGGGAGGAAACCGCCCTGCTCGACGAGAAGGGCGATGTGACCCTGTATCGCGCGATCGGCCGGGATGTGACCCGCCAGCGCCAGGCCGAGGACCTTTCGTTCAAGCTCACCAGCGCGGTTGAGCAGTCGCCGATCTCGATCGTGATCACGGATACCAAGGGCTCCGTGCAGTATGTGAACCCGAAGTACACGGCGACCAATGGCTATTCGCTCGAGGAGATCATCGAGAAGAACATTCCCGTGCTTCGGGAGGGTTTCGAGAGCGACGACGCCTATCGCAACCTGATCGATACGGTTGCGGCGGGCCGCGAATGGCGCGGGGAGCTGCGCTCCCGACGCAAGGACGGAGCGATCCTCTGGGAGGACATTCAGGCTTCACCGATCCGCAACCTTCAGGGCGACGTCTCGCACCTGCTCTGCCTGCGCGAGGACATCACCGATCGCAAGCGCCTCGAGGAGCAGCTAAGGCAGTCGCAGAAGATGGAGAGCCTCGGGACGCTCGCGGGTGGGATCGCGCACGATTTCAACAACATGCTCGCGATCATCAACGGGTACACCGAGGTGTGCCTGGCGCGGGCGACGGCCAGCAACGCCGACGAGGCCTTGCGCCGCTACCTTCGCGAGGTCCACGGCGCAGCCCAGCGCGCGGTGAGCCTGGTCCAGCGCATCCTCACGTTCAGCCGCAAGACGGAGGTCCGCACGGCGCCGGTGAACCTGAATAAGATCGTCCGCGAGCTGGGCGCCCTGATCGCCGAGACGTTCCCGCGCACGATCACGATCGATTTCGATCTCGACGAGACGATCGGCTCGCTGAGCGCCGACCAGAGTCAACTCCAGCAGGTCATCATGAACCTGTGTGTGAACGCTCGCGATGCCATGCCGAAGGGCGGCCGTCTCACGCTGTCGACACGCGTGGTGGCGGGGACGGAACTCGTGCGCCTGGGCGCCGATACGAGCTCCCGCTACGTGTGCCTCCGGGTCTCCGATACCGGCGTGGGCATGTCGCACCAGGTTCGGGCGCGCATCTTCGAACCGTTCTTCACCACGAAGCAGGAGAGCGGCGGCACCGGTCTGGGACTGGCCGTCGTCTATGGCATCATCGCCAACCACAAGGGCCTGCTCGACGTTGAGAGCACGGTGGGCCAAGGCAGCAGTTTCCTTGTCTATCTTCCTGCAGCCGAAGGAGAGGCCGTGCCCCTGCTTCAAACGCCGTCCCGCGCCTTCGGAGAGTTTCCGAAGGGGAACGAAAGCGTTCTCATCGTCGAGGACGAGATGAGCCTTCGCGCCCTGCTTCGCAATGTCCTGGAGCCCTGCGGATATCAGATCCGCCTCGCCCAGGATGGGCGCGAGGCGATCAACCTCATCGAACGCAGAGACATCCCCATCGATGCGATCCTCCTGGACCTCAACATGCCCGAAGTCCACGGGATCGAGGTCTTCAAGGAGCTCAAGCGCCTCCGCCCGTCGACCAAGGTGCTGATCGTGAGCGGAAACATCACGAAGGACATGAAATCCGAGCTGAACAAGCTCGGTCAACGCGAGTTCGTCACGAAGCCCTACCGCATCGAGGACCTGTGCCTGAGGCTTCGCCGGGTACTGGACGACAAGTGACAAAAAACCCCGCGTCACCGGAAGGTGATCGCGGGGCGGAAATCGGTGCTCGGGTGGCGAATCAGGCGTTCTTGGACATCCGTTCGACAGCTTCGGGGGCGACCACACGGTCGATGTCGAGCAGGGTCTTCACCTGGCCCTTGATCTTGGCCATGCCGAGAATGTAGGTCGTGTCGATCTTCGTGCCGAATTCCGGCGTGGGCTCGATCTCATCCTGGGTCAGAGTCACAACCTCCTCGACGCTGTCGACGATCAGGCCCATCTGGACGTTCTGGCCGGAGGGGAGGCTCACCTGGACGACCACGATGCAGGTACGCTCGGCAATCTCGGCCTTCAGCCCGAATTTGAGGCGAAGATCGACGATCGGGATCACGCGTCCGCGGAGATTGATGACGCCCTTGACGTAGTCGGGCATCTGCGGGACGGGCGTGATCTTTTGCAGCCGGATGATCTCGCGCACCTTGAGCACAGCCATGCCGTAGCTCTCATTGTCGAGCGTGACGGTGAGATACTTGTTGGCGGTTTTCGAGGTGGTGGTGCTCAGCGCGTTGTTGCTCATGGGCGTAAATTTGATCGCTTAGGTCCAAAACGAAAGCAATCTCGGGTGTAATCGACCGAAACGAGGGTTGCTTTAGACAAGTTGAGATAAAGTTTTCCCGCGGTCGGTCGAATAAAACTTACGTCTTTCTCGAGACCTCATGTCCATCCCTGCCGAATCGCTTCCCCTCATCGAAGATACCCTGAATCGTCTGGCGGCGGAGTCTATCCTGGCTCAAGTAGGCCGGGATGAAGGCCTTATACCGGCTTATAGTCTCCTTGGAGAGCTTCTCGAGCAGGCATCCACGCAGCCGGAAGTGAGCGAGCCTGCGCGGGCGCTCAGGGATTACCTGGAGAAGCGCCTCGACAATGCGATGCCCTTTGACGAGCCCGGCCTGGCGGGGCTGCGGAAGTTGGTGGACTGGTTGAGCAAGATGATGGGAGCACTCCGCACGGGCGGAGGGTTGGCGCCGCTCGTGCTCGATTTTGCCGCTTCGGCCGCCAAGCCCGCCCCGACTTCTGGCAAGGCCGTGACCGTTGCGCTGGATCCGTCGGTCGACGTGGTGCTCGACCTGAATCTCGAGGAAAACCGTGAGCTGTTGTCGGAGTTCCGCTCCGAGGCGCTCGATCATCTCGTGCAGATCGAGGCGGCGCTGCTGACCCTGGATGAGACTCCCGACGACAAGGACGCGCTCAACTCGATCTTTCGATCGTTCCACACGATCAAGGGTGTCTCGGGTTTCCTTCAGCTGAAGCCGATGCACGTGCTGACGCACGAGGTGGAGTCACTTCTTGATCTGGCTCGCAATGGCGAGCTGCGGCTCAATCCGACCATCATCACCGCGATCCTCCAGAGCCGCGACGCGGTTCAGGCGATGGTGAATCAGATGTCAGTCGCCCTCGACAAGGGTCAGTTGCCGGAGGAAGTGGTCCCGGTCAGTCATCTCATCCAGCAGGTCAAAATGCTGGCGGCAAATCCGGAGTCCTCAACCGAGGCGGCGGGTGGGACCCAGGCGGCGCATGCCGAGCCGCCACCTGTTTCGCCGAAGGCCGCGCCGGCCCAAACCAAGGCCGAACCGCCGCCCGCCGCCGCGTCGGCAGCCAAGGAAGCGGTTCCTGTGGATACTCCCATTTTCATGCCCCAGGGCGTCGCCGACGAGGTGAAGTCCGAGGCGCACGCGGTCGTTGCCCAGGCGAAGCCCGCAGCCAGCGCGAAGATCACGCAGTCCGCGGCGGTCGGCAGTTCGAGTACGGTCCGGGTGAATACCGAGAAACTCGACACGCTCATGGACGTCGTCGGCGAGCTGGTGATCGTCCAAAGCCAGCTTGTGGAGTCCGCCCGCGCGTCGTCCGAAGAGGGCTCGGCGATGCAGCGCAACGTGGCCCAGCTGGGCCGCATCACCAAGGAACTCCAGCACACCGCGATGTCCCTGCGCATGGTGCCGGTGAAGCCAACCTTCCAGAAGATGGAGCGTCTCGCCCGCGATCTGGCGCGGGACTTCGGCAAGAAGGTGCATTTCGTGTCGATCGGCGAGGAGACCGAGGTCGACCGCACGGTCGTCGAGGAGATCGGCGACCCGCTGGTTCACATGGTCCGCAATTCCCTGGACCACGGGCTTGAGCCCGCCGTTGAACGCATGGAAAAGGGCAAGCCCGAGATGGGGCGGCTCGAGCTCAAGGCCTACCACCAGGGCAGCAACATTATCATCGAGCTCACCGACGACGGACGCGGCATCGATCCCGACAAGATCCTCGCGAAGGCCCTGAAGCTGAACCTCGCGTCGCCAAACCAGCAATACGCGCGCGAGGAGATCCTCAATTTCATCTTCCTGCCGGGATTCTCGACCGCGGAGAAGGTCACCGCGGTGTCCGGCCGCGGCGTGGGAATGGACGTGGTCCGCCGGAACATCGAGAAGCTCCGCGGCAAGGTTGAGATCGAGAGCGAGGTCGGCAAGGGCACGGTCTTCCGCATCAAGCTTCCTCTGACGATGGCGATCATCGACGGCCTGGTGGTCCGGGTCGGAAACGACCGATTCATCCTCCCGAGCACCTCCGTGCAGATGGCCCTGCGGCCCGCGCGGGAGGCTTTCGCGACCGTGCACGGGCGCGGCGAGGTCATCGACCATCGTGGCCGTATCCTGCCGCTGCACCGGCTCCACCGCCGGTTCGGAATCCCTGATGCGGTCGAGACGCCCTGGGAGGGCATCGTGGTCATCATCGAGAACAACGACCGGGTCGCGGCCCTGCTTGTCGATGAGATGGTCAGCAAGCAGGAGGTGGTCATCAAGACGCTCGGGGCCTTCCTGCACGGCCTCGCGGGTGTCGCGGGCGGCGCGATCTTGGGTGATGGAAGCATCGCCCTGATCCTGGACCCAGCCTCTCTTCTCACGGCGGCCTAGGCGGCATTCAGGCTTTGAAACGCGAGCCGCGGCCGGCATCATCGCAATCCAGGTTTTCCCAAACGCCCCATGCCGAATTTTCCCACGCTCGACCAGGTCTGCGACAGTGCCCTTCGCCTGCCGTGTTCGCCGACGCTGATTCCCCGGCTTGTGGCGGTGCTCGAGGATGTGAATGCCTCGTCGCAGGACGTGGAGACGATCATCCGCATGGACACGGCGCTGGCGGGGTCGACGCTGCGGCTCGCGAACTCCGCCTACTTCGCCTCGGGCGGTCAGCGGGTCGACTCACTGGGCGAGGCGATCATGCGCCTCGGCTCGCGCGAAATCTACCGCCTGGCCGCACTGTCCCTCGCAGGGCGCTGGATGGCCCAGCCGGTGCAGGGGTTCAAGTGGGAGCCGGGCGACTTCTGCCGCCGGTCCCTGGTCTCCGCGGTGGCGGCTGAGTTCCTTGCGGAGCAGTCGGGCCGGGCCGATCCGGCCGTGGCGTACACCGCCGCGCTCATCCACGAGATCGGCAAGCTCGCGATCGCGTATTCGTGCGGTGAACACCTGGGCGAGGTTCGGATGAAGTGCGAGAAGGAGTCGATCTCCTGGAACCGCGCCGAGCAGGCGATTTTTGGATACAACTACGCCTCGGTCGGCGCCGAGATGCTGCGGCGGTGGAATTTTCCCCGCAACCTGGTGGCCATCGCGGAATTCCAGCCGCCGACGATGGACATGCCCGAGGATCTCCTGCCGCTCGCGGTGCACGTGCACGCCGGCAAGTTCCTGGGAGTCACCCTTGGCGCGGGAGCGGCCGAGGACGGGTTCCTCTTCGAGTTCAATTCGAACATCCTCGTCGAGTGGGGCTTCACGCCCGAGGTGCTCGAGATCGCGATGCCCGACGTGCTCACGCGGGCGACCAAGCTGCTTGGCGAAAAGCTGCTGCGCGGCGCGCTCACGTTCTGAACGGTCGGACCGGCGTCAGAACTCCGTCCACTCGCCCGGCTTCAGCGGGCGCACGCGGTGCCCGCGTTCGGAGGCGCGCCACTCGAAGTCGTGGGCGTCCTGCATGATCGGCGGCCAGGTGTTGTAATGCATCGGAATCGCGAGCGCGGGCTGGAGAAAGTCGAGCGCATCGAGGGCGTCGTCGGGCCCCATCGTGAACGTGTCGCCGATGGGAATCATTGCCAGGTCGAGCCCGCCGCGCCCGATGAGCTGCATGTCCAGGAACAGTGCGGTATCGCCGGCGTGATAGATTCGCCGGCCCTCGATCTCCAGGAGGATGCCGCAGGGGCTCCCCATGTAGATCGGCCCGCCCGGTCCCTCGAAACTCGAGCTGTGGTGGGCAAGGGTGAGCTTGATCCGACCGAAGGGAAGACGGCAGGCGCCGCCCGGGTTGAGGCCGATGGTTTTCAGGCCGCGCGCGGCAAAGTACTCGGTGATTTCGAAATTCGAGACGATCTGGGCCCCGTGTGCGCGGGCAAACGGCTCGGCGTCGCTGCTGTGGTCGTCGTGTCCGTGCGACACCAGGATGTAGTCGCAGGGAAGGGTTGCGATATCGAGGCCCTGCGCTGCCGCGGGATTCTGCCGGACGAAGGGATCGAAGATGAACCGCTTGCCGGCGGCCTCCAGGTAGAAGCAGGAATGTCCGAGGTAACGAATGCGCATGGCGGCAGAGGGGAGGCGGGGACTCCGGCGCAAGACTGCGCCGGAGCGAAACGGAAGGCACGGGCGAGGGGTGCGCCCGGGGGCGGCGCTCAGGCCGCGACGATCGTGATGCTCTGGACTTCCACGCGCTCGGAGGGCGTGCTGCGCTCGCGACCGCCGGCATTGGTCACCGGGACGCTTGCGATGGCCTCGAGCACGTCGTCACCAGCCACGAGCTGGCCGAATGCGGTGTACTGGCCGTCGAGGAAGCTGGCGTCGCCGTGGCAGATGAAGAACTGGCAGCCGGCGGAGTCGGGATGCTGGGAGCGCGCCATTGAAATCACGCCGCGCTGGTGGGAGCGTTTGTTGAACTCCGCCTTCAGCTTGTAGCCAGGGTCGCCGGTGCCCGGGATGCCCTTGGCGCCGGCCTTGGTGTTGGGGCAGCCGCCCTGGATCATGAATCCGCGGATGATGCGGTGGAAGGCGGTGCCGTCGTAAAAGCCGGAGCTCGCGAGCTTCTTGAAATTCTCGACCGTCTTCGGCGCGACGTCGGGCCAGAACGCGAGTTTCATTTCGCCGTAGTTGGTCTTGATGACGGCGACTTCGGAGGGAGTGGAGGCGTTGCTCATGGGATGAATGGAGGGTTGAGTAACGGGGCGGCGCTGCGCTGCGTAAAGCCCCATTTTGGAGCGTCAGGAGTGGGCTGAATCGATCAGTTCGCAGAAGTAGTGGATGAGGAACAGGTGGCATTCCTGGGCGCAGCGTCCGGATTCGCCCGGGATGATCAGGTCGCAGGTGGCGATGCCCTTGGCGGCGCCGCCGCCACGTCCGAGGAACGAAATGCTCTGAAGTCCGAGGCGGCGGGCCTCGTTGAGCGCGGCGACTATGTTGGAGGAATTTCCGGAGGACGTGAGCGCGACGACGAGGTCGCCGGGTTTGGCAAGGCCTGCGACTTGGCGTGCGAAGACCTGGTCGTAACCGTAATCGTTTCCGATGCAGGAGAGGAGCGAGCCGTCGCTGCTGAGGGCGACCGCGGGCAGGCTCCGGCGGTTGCGCGCGTAGCGTCCGACCAGCTCGGTCGAGAAGTGCGCGGCCTCGGCGGCGCTGCCGCCGTTGCCGCAGATCAGCAGCTTGTTGCCGGCTCCGAGCGTCGCGAGGATGAGGTCGGCCGCTCGGTCGATCTCGGCGCGGATGGTCGAGAGGGCGCGAAGCGTCTGTGCGGTGGCATCCAGTTGTTGGTCAAAGGTCATGAGTGGCGGGAGGATATCCGGGGCACGGTAGGGCAAGTGCGCGCGGAGTCGATTCCAACCGGTGGAAATTCCTGGGCGCCGCGACCGCGCAAAATCAGTTGCCTCGACCGGGGGCCGGAGGCTCAGTGGCAGCCTTCATGCGCCTCGGCAGCATCACCGTCCAGGATTTCCGCAACCTCGCCCCGAACCGGCTGGAGTTTTCGGGACGGCGGCAGTTTCTCGTCGGTGGGAACGGGCAGGGGAAAACCAACCTGCTCGAGGCGGTGGGCCTGCTCACGGCGTTGCGTTCCTTCCGCGCGTCGGACCACCGGCTTTTGATTGCCCATGGACGCCAGGAGGCGGGGGTGGCCTGCGAACTCGAGCATGAGCGGCTGGGCGCAACCCGGGTGCGGCTGTCGCTCCGGGGTGATGGAAAGGATGCGTGGATCGACCAGGAGCGCATAGGCAGGATGGGCGATTTTCTCGGGGTGTTTCCGACCGTGGTGCTTTGCTCGCAGGACCAGCAGTTGATTCGCGGGGGGCCTGGCGTGAGGCGCCGCTGGCTCGACCTGACCCTGGCGGCGACGGATCGTGGCTATCTGGCGGCGCTGCAGACCTATCATCGCGCGCTCGCCGAGCGAAACGCGTTGCTGCGCACCGGCGAGGCCCGTGCGGAACTCGGGGCCTTCGAGGCGTCGATGGCACCGGCGGCGGCGGAGCTCATCCGGCGTCGCACGAAGGGACTCGAGGAACTGTCGGCTGTGGTCCGCGGCGCCTATTCGCAGGTGTCGGGGGAACCAGGCCAGGCTGGCATCGGATACCGGCCGGACATGCGCGAGGAGGGGACGGTCGAGGCGATCGCGCGGAGATTGAGCGACGGACGGGACAGGGACTTGCGGTTGAGATCGACCACGATGGGACCGCATCGGGACGACTTCGATTTCCTCATCGACGACCGGCCTGCGCGGGACTTCGGCTCCGAGGGTCAGCAGAGGCTGCTGGTGGTGGCGCTGCGGTTGGCGCAGGCGGCCTGGTTTCGCCAATGCACGGGTGTGGAGCCAGTGTTGCTGGCCGACGACGTGGTGGGCGAACTCGACCCGGAGCGGCGCTCCCGGTTCTGGGCCGCGCTTCCGCCGGACCGGCAGGTCATCGCCACGGGGACGGAGTTGCCACCTGCGAACGATGGGGCGTGGGAGTTGTTCACCGTGCGGGGCGGGGCGGTGGCCGGCGGCGAGTGATCCTCCCGGTTTCGTCGCCCGACCTTTCATGGATCAGGCTTGTTTCCCCCGGACGCGGTGCCTGTAGTGCAGCCCGTCATGGCGAAAATGTCCGCGAGGCAGATGTGGGCCGCGAAGCTGGCGGGGCGGCCTGTGCCGACGCCCACCGGTATCCGATCCGTTGCGACACGCGCGACGGACGGCTTCCTCGTCGGGCAGCGGACTCCGTACGCCGGCCGCGTGCTCGGGATCGACCCGTCCCTCCGGGGCACGGGACTCGCGATGGTGGAATTTGCGCAGGGGCGCCAGCCCGTGCTGTTACGATGCAGCACGGTGCACGTGCCGGCGCGGCTGCCCATGGCGGAGGCCCTGGCGGAGATCCACAGGGCGGTTGCAGGATTCCTGGATGACTTTGAGGTGCGGCACGTCGCGTTTGAACAGACGATCTACGTGCAGAATGTCAGGACCGCCCAGATCCTGGGCTCCGCCCGCGGCGCCGCGATGGCCGTCGCGGCGTTGCGGGGCATCCCGGTGTTCGAGTACGCGCCTTTGCGCGTGAAGCAGGCGGTCGTGGGACTCGGCCGGGCGAGCAAGGACCAGATGGCACGCACGGTCATGGCGATCTTCGGGCACGGGCGCGCGCTGGCCTTCGACGAGGCGGACGCGGCCGGTGTGGCGCTCTGCCATGCCTTCACCTGGAGGGGTTGAAACTCTCGACTTGCCGGCCGGCGGGTCATCCCGCAATGGTTCCGCCCCCACGACTCCCATGAAGCATGCCCATGTCATCCTAATGGCCCTGGCTGCGCTGGTGTTTGCGGGTTGCGGCAACCGCGGCCCGAAGCGGACCCCTGGTCAGCCGCGCGCCGTATCCGCCACGATCGCAGCGCAGGCCGACGAGGCGGCGAGCGACGCGACCTTCGCGCTCCAGATCCAGGACTACGCGCGAGCCGCGCAGAGCCTGAAGAAATCCCTGAGTTTCCGGGACGACATTCCGGATCGCTGGGAGGCGCTTGCGTACGCGTACAAGCACCTCAACCAGACCTCCGATGCGCGCGATGCCTACCGGCGGGCGCTCAAGCTCTGGAAACAGTACTATTCCGAGACCAAGGATCCCGGAGACGGGATGCGCGAGCTGTACGTCCTGGTCTATCTCGGCCGGGCGGATGAAGCCCGCGACCTTGCGAAGACCCTGGCCAAAGCCAATCCCAACAACACCGACGTGCAGAATTTTTATCAAAACAAAGGCGTCGACGCCATGCTCGCGGATCCGACGGTCAAGGATCGGAGCCTGTGACGCGCCGGCGGTGCCGTCAGGCGTAGATCGCGCCGCCGAGAAGCTCCTCGCCGCGGTGCAAGGCCAGGACCTGCCCGCTGGCGAGGCCTCGTTGAGGCTCGTCGAATCGCACCCGAGCGGTGCCGTCAGGACCGGGCTCGAAATGGAGCCCGATCCGCGGATCACGGTAGCGCACGCGCCCCTCGAGGCGGCAGGGGCGCTCGACCGGGGCACCGACCCAAGACAGTGAGTGGACTTCAGTTTCCGAGGTCCACAGCCCGGGGGCTGCGGGACCGTCGAAGGCCACGAGCAGGGCATTGTCGGCGGCGCGTTTACCGACGACGACGTAGGCCTCGTTGTCGGTGTTGGAGGGAATGCCGATTCCGCGGCGCTGTCCGATCGTGAACAGGTGGAGCCCGTGGTGCTCCCCCAGCACAGCGCCGTCAGTCGCCCGGACGATGGGACCCGGACGATCGGGCACGTAGGCACGAAGAAAATCCTTCATCTTCACCTGGCCGATGAAGCAGATGCCCTGGCTGTCCTTCTTCCCGGCCGTCGCGAGCCCTGCCTCCCGAGCAAGCCGGCGAAGCTCGGGTTTCTCGAGATCGCCGATGGGAAAGCGCGCGTCCGCGAGCTGCTCCTGGCGAATCCGAGCGAGAAAATAGCTCTGGTCCTTGTTCCGGTCGCGTCCCTCCAGGAGCCGGAACGGCCCGCCCACGTCCGGCGCAGCGGCGCGGCGCGCATAGTGGCCGGTCGCCACGGCGTCGAAGCCGTGCTCCTTCGCCCAGGCGCGGAACACGCCGAACTTGATCTCGCGGTTGCACATCACGTCGGGATTCGGCGTCAGCCCCCGTGTGTAGCCATCCAGCAGATACTCGACGACCTTCTCGCGGTAGTCCCGCATCAGGTTGACCACCTGGAAGTCGATCCCGATCTGCTCGGCCACGAGCCGGGCGTCGCGGATGTCCTGCTCCCAGGGGCAGTCGCCGATGATCTCGTCCTCGTTGATCCAGTTCTTCATGTACGCGCCTGCGATGTCGCGACCCTCGCGCTTGAGCACGAGGGCTGCGACGGAGCTGTCGACTCCGCCCGACATTGCGACGAGGATGCGTTCGTTGCGCGCCACGCGATGAGCGGATCGCCGCTTGGCGCGGCTTGTCAAACCGAAGCGCGTCGCGTCAGGTGGGGCGATCGCGCCCGGAAAAGAGATTTGCCCTGCAGGTGGGCTCTGACGCAATGATGCCGCATTTATGTCGCAGCGCGCACGAAAGGTCGTTCAAGCCTGGCTGGATGCCCCGAATTCCGGGGTGATCGAACTCGTGCGCGACTGGCGCCTGCGTGAGAAGCCGGACCTGAGGCTGTCGGGCGGGCTGACCTTCACGGGGCTCGAGCGGGTGTCGGACCTGGTGCACGGGAGGGATTACGGCTACTTCGTGGCGGCGCCGGGTCGGGTGTTCTTTGTCGTCAGCGTGGCTGCGCACCCCGAGATCGATCCGCTGGCCGAGCGGCTCTACCTCGCCGGGGATTTCAACGGTTGGGCCGACGCGGCCGGCCGGGACGAGTGGGAACTGTTTCCCGCGACCGTGTCGGGGGAGCTGATGATGGTCTGGAGCGGTGCGTCGGAGACCTTCCTCAACTCGCATGGCCTGCGCTTCAAGTTTGTGACCCGCGACCGGCGCTGGCTGCCCGTGCCTGCGACGGCGCCGAACGCGGTCCGCGACGAAAGCGGCAACACGAACTATTTCTTCGATCCCGAACGCACGGGGCACCACATGTACCGCTTCACGCTCGGGGCGCCCCTCGATCTGTCCCGGGTCTGGTCGGTCGAATGGGAGAAACCTTCAGGAGAGGGCGCGCCTCTTCGTCCGGACGGATTCTTCTTCCGGATGAAGTCGGACCTTCCGCTGGGGGCGACGGTTCGCCCGCACGAGACGGTGTTCAGGCTGTTTGCGCCGCGGGCCTCGCGGGTCGAGCTGTGCGTGGCGGAGTCGCCTGATCCCAGGGCCGTGCCGCATCGTTATTCCCTGATTCGAAGGGCCGAGCCGGTCGAGCACATGCGCGAGGCCATGCATGCGCTCCGCGGCGAGGGGGGCCGGAAACCGGAGCCGGCCGCCTGGCAGGGCGTGTGGGAGGTGACGCTCGATCGGAACCTGGAGGGCTGGTTCTACTGGTATCACGTGGACGGTCCGGGAGGGCCCTACGGCCACTTCGATCCGGAGCATCGGATCCTGGACCCGTATGCGCTCGCGAGCGTCGGCCGGGAGGGCCCCGGGATCGTGGTTGACCGGGCGCGGCACGCGCGGTCGGAGCGCACCTTCAAGACGCCCGACTGGCAGAATCTCGTGATCGCCGAGGCGCACGTGCGCGACCTTGCGCGCCATGCGCCGTCGCAGGCGGCGGAGGCGGAGCGGCTTGGGTTCGAGGGACTGCGAAAGTGGGTCGAGAGCCCGGACTTCTACCTCCATCGGCTGGGCGTGAACTGCGTCGAGCTGCAGCCCGTCCACGAGAACGACGCGCTGACGCGGGAGGAGTATGCCTGGGGCTACATGCCGGTGAGCTGGTTTGCCCCGGCGAGCACGTATTCCCGCGACCCCGCGTCGGCCTCGGGCATCCGCGAGTTCCAGGACCTCGTGGCGGCGTTTCATCGGCGGGGGATGGCGGTGATCCTCGATGTGGTGTTCAACCACCAGGGCGTGCCTGCGCACCTGATGTATCTCGACAAGCACTACTATTTCGAGGTCGGAAACGACGGCTCGCTGAGCAACTGGAGCGGCTGCGGGAACGACCTCCGCGCGCGCTCCGCGATGGCACGGCGGCTGATCATCGACAGCTGCCTGCATTTCATCGAGACCTACGGCGTGGACGGATTCCGGTTCGACCTGGCGGAGCTGCTCGGGACCGACGTGCTGCGCGAGATCGAGCGGGCCCTCAAGCTGGTGAAGCGGGACGTCATCCTCGTGGCCGAGCCCTGGAGTTTTCGCGGACACATTGCCGGCGAGCTCGCCGAGACGGGGTGGTCGTCGTGGAATGATGGGTACCGGAACTTCCTGCGCGACTACGTGCGGGGCGGCGGTTCGCCCGAGCAGGCGGAGTATTTTCTCAAGGGCTCGCCCTGGTACTACGCGCGCTGGCCGGCCCAGACCGTGAATTACACGGAATCGCACGACGACCGCACCTGGATCGATGTGATCACGGAGAACGGCGATGGCAGCGGGCATTATCCGACCGCGAACGACCGCCGCCGGACGCACCTCATGGCAGCGATCCTGTTCGCCTCGCTGGGAATCCCAATGATCTCGGCGGGCCAGGATTTCCTGCGATCGAAGCACGGCGTGAACAACACCTACCTGCGCGGAGACCTGAACGCCCTGGATTACAGGCGCCTCCAGCGCTACTCCGGCACGCACGCCTATTTTGCGTCGTGGATTACGTTCCGACTCGGCGAGCATGGCCGCCTCCTGCGCCAGTGGTCGATGCCGAGCGAGGGGTATTTCCGCCGTTTCGGCGCACCGAACTCCCCGGCCATCGCGCTCCTTTACAACGCCGACGGGTCCCAGGGCCTCGACCGGCTCCTGTTTGCCGTTAATCCCGCGCAGACCGACGTGGAAATCGCCCTCGATGCCGACGTCACCCGGCGGCTGTGGCGGCAAGTGGCCGACCACGAACGATTCGACCTGCACGGGGTGCGAGGCATGGCGCAGCCGGTGGGCGAAAAACTCTTCGTCCCGGCCCTTGGTTGCGGACTTTGGATCAGTGGAGTCTGAACGAGATTTCCTTATCGTGGACTCGGTTAGGGAAGGGCGGAAGGGAATCTGATTCCAAGCCGTGATAGGACTTCCCCATTAGAACGAATTTCTCAGGCCAAAGTGGAGCGCGATAAGGATCTGAAAATTAGTCATTTAAAACAATAGTGCATTTTTTGCACAGCCCCCGGCAACAAACGCGGCATCTAAACCCTTGCGTTTGACTGACCCCGTGCGTTTGCTGCGCCTTTCGCGTGCAGACGCGATCAACCTAAATCAGAACAAAACCCATATCCAAACGGAGACTCCCATGGCAGTTAAAGTCGCAATCAACGGTTTCGGCCGCATCGGCCGTCTCGTCTTCCGCGCCCTCGTTGAGCAGGGCCTCCTTGGCACGACGTTCGACGTGGTGGCCGTCGGCGACATCGTCCCGGCTGACAACCTGGCCTACCTTCTGAAGTACGACTCCACCCAGGGTCGTTTCAATGGCACCGTCAGCTCCAAGAAATCCGCTGCCGACAAGGCTGAGGACGACGTGCTGATCGTCAACGGCAAGGAGATCCTCGTGGTGAGCGCCAAGACGCCCGCCGAGCTCCCCTGGGCCAAGCTTGGTGTCCAGGTCGTCATCGAGTCGACCGGCCTCTTCACCGATGCCGAGAAGGCCAAGGGCCACCTCGCCGCCGGTGCCAAGAAGGTCATCATTTCCGCTCCGGCGAAGGGTGAGGACATCACCATCGTCATGGGCGTCAACGACGAGAAGTACGACGCCTCGAAGCACAACATCATTTCGAACGCCTCCTGCACGACGAACTGCCTCGCGCCCGTCGTCCACGTGCTCCTGAAGGAGGGCTTCGGCCTGAGCGAAGGTCTGATGACCACCGTTCACGCCTACACCGCCACGCAGAAGACCGTCGACGGTCCCTCGAAGAAGGACTGGAAGGGTGGCCGTACCGCCGCTCAGAACATCATCCCGTCCACGACCGGCGCCGCCAAGGCCGTCGCGCTCGTCATCCCCGAGGTCAAGGGCAAGCTCACCGGCATGGCCTTCCGCGTTCCGACCCCGACCGTGTCGGTCGTTGACCTGACCTTCAAGACGGTGAAGGAGACCTCCCTCGCCGAGATCAAGGCCGCCCTCAAGAAGGCGTCCGAGACCTACCTGAAGGGCATCCTCGACTACACCGAGGACGAGGTCGTCTCCAGCGACTTCATCCACTGCAAGTCCTCGTCGATCTTCGACGCTGGTTCCTCGATCGAGCTGAACAAGAACTTCTTCAAGCTCGTCAGCTGGTACGACAACGAGTGGGGCTACAGCAACCGCGTTGTCGAGCTCACCAAGAAGGTCGCCGGTTCCCTGTAAACCACGCCAACCTTTTAACATAGAACCACAGAGGCACAGAGTCACGGAGGCCTCGGCTCGTCGCCCTCTGTGCCCTGTGTCTCTGTGGTTCGTTTTTTTTCCATGCCCAAGTTCAAGACCATCCGCGATCTCAGCCTCTCCGGTAAACGCGTCCTCATGCGCGTGGACTTCAACGTCCCGCAGGACAAGGCCACCGGAGCCATCACCAACAACCAGCGCATCGTCGCGGCGCTCCCGACGATCAAGTACGCCCTCGAGAATGGCGCCTCGGTGGTCCTCATGAGCCACCTGGGGCGTCCCGATGGCCAGCGCATCGCCAAGTTTTCCCTGAAGCCCGTCGCAGACGAGCTCGCCAAGCTGCTCGGCAAGTCGGTCAAGTTCCTCGACGACTGCGTTGGCGCCTCCGTCGAGGCCGCCTGCGCTCCCGGCGCCCTGAAGGCCGGCGAGGTCGTCCTGCTCGAGAACCTTCGTTTCCACATCGAGGAAGAGGGCAAGGTGAAGCTCGAGGATGGCACTTCCAAGAAGGCCGATCCGAAGGCTGTCGAGGCCTTCCGCGCCAGCCTCACCAAGCTCGGCGACGTCTACGTCAACGACGCCTTTGGCACCGCCCACCGTGCTCACTCGTCGATGGTCGGCGTGGCCCTGAAGGACAAGGCCGCCGGTTTCCTCATGGAGGCTGAACTCAAGGCCTTCGCCGCGGTGCTCGACAACCCGCAGCGCCCGCTGCTCGCGATCCTCGGCGGCGCCAAGATCGCCGACAAGATCCCGCTCATCAAGAATCTCATCGAGAAGGCCGATACGATCATCATCGGCGGCGGCATGAGCTACACGTTCAAGAAGATCCTTTTCAACATGGAGATCGGCGACAGCCTCTTCGACGCCGAAGGCGCGAAGCTGGTGCCCGAGCTCATGGAGAAGGCCAAGGCCCGCAACGTGAAGATCCTGCTCCCGGTCGACAACCTGTGTGCGAACGCATTCCCGAAGACGCCCGACACGAAGGTCGACACCGAGGTCATTTCCGATCCGAACGGCGTGCGTCCGGGCTGGATGGGTCTCGATATCGGACCCGCCACGCGCAAGCTCTTCGGCGACGCCATCCTCGCCTCCAAGACGATCGTCTGGAACGGCCCCGCGGGCGTGTTCGAAGACGACCGTTTCGCCGAGGGCACCAAGTCGATGGCCGAGGCGATCGCCCAGGCCACCAAGAACGGCTCCACAACCGTCGTCGGCGGCGGCGACACCGCCACCGCTGCCAAGAAGTTCAAGGTCGCCAAGCTCGTGACCCACTGCTCCACGGGCGGCGGCGCCAGCCTCGAATTCCTCGAGGGCAAGGTGCTGCCCGGCGTCGCCTTCCTCGAAGCCTGATTCCTCAGTGGGGCGGACTCCGGGCTGCGGCTCCCGTCGCCCGGATCACCGCCTCCCGCGGCCGCGGTCGCGACTCCAATCCAACACCCAGTTCAACATCCCTTATGATCCGAAAGAAATTCATCGCAGGTAACTGGAAGATGAACAAGACCTCCAGCGACGCCCTGACGCTCGTCCAGGAGATCGTGGCCGAAGTCGGCCGCACGACCGACGTCGATATCGTCGTCTGCCCGCCGTTCACTTCCCTCGAGACCGTCGCCAAGTCCCTCGAAGGTTCGTCCGTGAAACTCGGTGCGCAAAACATGCACCATGAGACCAGCGGCGCCTTCACCGGCGAAGTCTCCGCGCCCATGCTCCGCGGCATCTTCGTCAACTACGTCATCCTCGGCCACAGCGAACGCCGCACGTACTTCGGCGAGACCGACTCCTTCGTGAACCAGAAGGTCCTCGCGGCCTTGAAGAATCAGCTCAAGCCCATCCTCTGCGTCGGTGAGACGCTTGCGGAGCGCGAGGCTGGTTCGACGCTGAAGGTCGTGCAGACCCAGCTCGAGGGCGCCCTCGAGGGCGTGAGCAAGGAACTCGCGACCAACGTGGTCGTCGCCTATGAACCCGTCTGGGCCATCGGCACCGGCAAGGTCGCCACGACCGCCCAGGCCCAGGAGGTGCATGCCTTCATCCGCAGCCTGCTCGTGAAGCTGTTCGGCGATTCCGTGGCGCAGAAGATCCGCATTCTCTACGGCGGCTCGATGAAGCCCGCTAACGCCCCCGAGCTGCTCGCCCAGAAGGATATCGATGGCGGCCTCATCGGCGGCGCCTCCCTCGAGTCGCGCAGCTTCGTGGAGCTCATCAAGGCTGCGGCGGCAGTCAAATAAGCCCCCGGTATTTCGTCATTTCGAAAGGGCCTCCTCCGCGGGAGGCTCTTTTTTTTCACGCTGCGGTCGACGACGCGCGCAGGGCGTCCGTCGACCGGGATTCGTCTAACGTCACACTGCTTTTCTCGCTTTCCGAGTTGCAGGGTGGGGAATCGTGAATCTTGGCTATTCTCCGAGGGAATACGGATTCCCCCAACCAGCCCTCCGACCTCAGACTCAGCAAAATCCACATACCGCATTTGAACCAAAGAGACACAGAGAGCACAGAGCCGGAAATCAGTGCGAGGTACAGGCCTATGACTCATCTCACGGCGAATGTGATTGGCTGCGGGATTTGCCCCTAATTGCCTTTCTCCGTGCCCTCTGTGTCTCTGTGGTCTTAATCCAACTGCCTTTCCCAATTTCGCATAACCCGATATGAAACTCCACGTTGATATCCTCTCCAAGGCTTGTGCCCAGGCTCGCGGACTCGCGATCGATGCCGTTCACAAGTGCTCTTCAGGACACCTCGGTCTGCCGCTCGGCGCGGCCGAAATCGGCGCCGTGCTCTACGGGCACGCCATGGTCCATAATCCCGAACAACCGCGCTGGCTTAACCGCGACCGGTTCGTCCTCTCCGCGGGCCACGGCTCGATGTTCCTCTACACGTGGCTGCATCTGAGCGGCTACGACCTGTCGCTGGAGGACCTGAAGAACTTCCGCCAGCTGCATTCCAAGACCCCGGGGCATCCGGAGTTTCATGAGACCCCGGGCGTCGAATGCACGACCGGCCCGCTCGGCCAGGGAATCGGCAATGCCGTGGGCCTCGCGGTCTCCGGCCAGATGGCCGCGGCGCGGTTCAACACGCCCGAACATACCATTCTCGACTCGCACGTCATCTGCCTCGCCGGCGACGGCTGCATGCAGGAAGGGGTCGCCATGGAGGCCGTTGCCTTCGCCGGCCACCAGGGTCTCGACAACCTGATCCTCATTTACGATTCGAACGACGTGACGCTCGATGCGATGGCCAACAAGTCGCAGAGCGAGAACACCGCGGCTCGCTTCAAGGCGATCGGCTGGGACGTTCAGACCCTCGCCGACGGTCATGATCTCGCGGCGATCCTCAAGGCGGTCAACCGCGCCAAGAAGGCCAAGTCCGGCAAGCCGCAGCTGATCATCGCCAAGACGATCATCGGCAAGGGCATTCCCGAAGTGCAGGGCACGTCCAAGGGGCATGGTGAGGGCGGCGCCAAGTTCTCGGACGCCGCGCGCGCCGGCCTCGGACTGCCGGCCGATCAGCATTTCTTCGTGAGCGACGACGTGCGCTCGTATTTCGCCGACCACAAGAAGCGCCTCGTCCGCGCGTACAAGAAGTGGGACAAGACCTTCCAGGCCTGGGCCGCCGCCAATCCCGACAAGGCCGCCCTGCTGGAGTCCTCGAAGAAGCAGCCTTTCGCGCTCGACCTACTCGCGAAGATCCCGGCATTCCCGCTCGATGCGAAGCTCGCCACCCGCGCCGCCGGCAAGGACGTGCTCCAGCCCGTCGCCGCGGAGCTGCCGATGTTCATCTCGGGTAGCGCCGACCTCTACGGCTCGACGCTGAACTACATCGCCGCCGACAAGGATTTTGACCGCTCCAACCGCTCGGGCCGGAACATCCGTTTCGGCATCCGTGAGCACGCGATGGCCGCGATCAGCAACGGTCTCGCCTACGACGGCCTGTTCCGTGCCTCCTGCGCCACGTTCCTGGTGTTCGCCGACTACTCCCGCCCCGCGATGCGCATCGCCTCGCTGGCCAAGCTGCCGGTGATCTACATCTACACGCACGATTCGATCGGCGTGGGCGAGGACGGCCCGACCCACCAGCCGGTGGAGACGGTGTCCGGCTTGCGCGTGATCCCGAACCTCGACGTCATCCGTCCGGCGGATCCGGAGGAGACGGCCGGCGCGTTTGCCGCCGCGATCGAGCGTCAGGACGGCCCGACGCTGCTCGCGCTCACCCGCCAGGCGGTGCCGATGCTCAACGACATTCCCGTGCAGACGCGCCGCGAGGGCGTGATCAAGGGCGGCTACATCGCCCTTCGCGAGACCGCCCCGCTCACGCACATCCTGATCTCCTGCGGCTCCGAGCTGCAGCATGTCATGGCCGCCGCGAAGGTCCTCGGACCCAATGTGCGCGTCGTCTCGATTCCCTCGATGGAGCGCTTCGACCGCCAGTCTGCCGAATACCGCGAGGAGGTCCTGCCGGCCGCTTGCCGCCGCCGAGTCTCGATCGAGGCGGGCGTCACCGCGCTCTGGCACAAGTACGTCGGCCCCGAGGGCAAGACCCTCGGCATCGATCGCTTCGGCCTGAGCGCCCCCGGTGGCACCGCGATGAAGGAGCTCGGCATCACCGCCGAAGCCGTCATCGCTGCAGCCCGGGCGCTCTGAGCCCGAATACCGTAGTTGGACCACTGAGACACAGAGATCACGAAGCCTGGAATCGAAGTGAAGGGCAGCGTCTGAGTTCACCTCGGAGGTGCATTGGGAAAGCCAAGACGCTTCCTGTGCTTTGAGGCTTGTGCTCTCTGTGTTCGATGTGAAGTGCGGTGACCTGGCACCGCTTTCGACGGGTGGGCCCGACCGCCCGCACGGTTCGGACGGAGGTTTCGGAATCCGAAACCTCCGGGCGCGAATCCCGTTCGACTTCGCTCAGGGTCTTCGACAGGCCTCGCGTCAAAGAGCGGCGTCAGGCCGCTGCACTCCACATCAGTCAGCAGCGGCTGGGAGGCCGCAACGACGGACCGGCGAGATCAGTCTGTGCTCCGTGGCTCAACCTCCCTGCGCTGGCTGGCAGTCAAATCTGCCCCGCGTCCAGCGTGAGCGATTCGCCTGCGGCGAGGGTCCGGGTGAGTGACTTGTCCGCGTGGCGAACTGTGACGGTCGCGGGAATGGTCGCCGTGACGACGGCCTTCTCGACGCGACCGCGGGACCAGGAAATATCGACAACGAGGCCACCGCGCGCACGGATGCCACGGACGCTGCCCTGCGGCCAGGCGTCGGGCAGGGCGGGAAGGAGATCGAGTTCGACCGGCGTGGGCTGGCTGGACAGGACGGGGCCGAGGAGGCGGCTCTGCACCAACATTTCCATCATGCCCGAGGCGCCGCCGAAATTACCGTCGATCTGGAATGGCGGGTGGGCGTCGAAGAAGTTGGTGTAGGTCCGGCTTGGATTCAGGAGGTCCTGGAGCAGCTTCCAGGCGTGGTTCCCGTCGCGCAGGCGTGCCCAAAGGTTGATCTTCCACGCGAGGCTCCAGCCCGTGCTCAGGTCGCCGCGCATCTCGAGCGTCTTGATCGCGGCCTTCGCAAGGGCGGGCGTGCCGTCCACGGTGATTTGCTGCGAGGGGAAGAGACCGAAGAGGTGCGAGACGTGGCGATGGTGGATGTCGGGCGCCTGGGCGTCCCAGTCCTGCATCCATTCCTGGAGGTAGCCGCCCTTGCCGATCCGGAAAGGAGGCAGCTTGGCGCGAGCACGGAGCACGTCGTCGCGGAAGGAGGAATCGACGCCAAGCGTCCGGGCGGCCTCGGCGCAGTCGGCAAAGAGGTCGCGAAGGATCGTGTTGTCCATGGTGGTTCCCGCGGCGATGCTCACGCCCGGGGCGTGGGCGTTCTCAGGCGAGACGCTGGGGCAGACGACGAGATATTTCCCGGAGGGATCGGGTACGAGCGTGTCGAGGAAGAACTGCGCCGAGCCCTTCATCAGCGGGTAGAGCTTTTCCAGGAACGAGCGGTCTCCGGTGTATTGATAATGTTCCCACAACTGCAGGCAGAGCCACGCGCCGCCGGTGGGCCACATGCCCCAGAAGGGGCCGTCGACCGGCGCGGTGCCGCGCCAGAGGTCCGTGTTGTGATGGCAGACCCAGCCGCCCGCCCCGTACTCGATCTTCGCTGTGCGGGCCCCGCTCTGGGCCAGGTCCCCGACCATGCGAAGAAGGGGCTCCACGCAGTCGCCCAGGTTGCCCGGATCCGCGGGCCAGTAGTTCATCTCGGTGTTGATGTTCACCGTGTATTTGCTCCCCCAGGGCGGATAGATCTGGTCGTTCCACAGTCCCTGAAGCGTCGCGGGCTGGCCGCCCGGGCGGGAACAGGAGAGCAGGAGGTAGCGCGCGAAGTCGAAGTAGAGAGCCGCCACCGCGGGGTCGGGATTCCGCGCGTTGGCGTCGAGCTGCTCGTCGGCCGTGAGCCCCGGGTTCCTCAGAGCTCCGAGATCAAGCTGAAGGCGCTCGAATTTCGGGCGAAAGTCGGCCTCATGCCTGGCCAACAGGTCCGCATACGGACGATCCGCTGATTTCGAGAGTCGGCCCTGCACAAGCTCGTAGGGGTCGCCGCCGACGTCGTTCCAGGAACGATAGCTCGTGGCTGCGTCCAGGACGATGGTCACCGAGTCGGCGTGGCGGATGGTGAGGATCCGCTCGCCCGGGGTGACGCGTCCTCCCGGAGCCGATACGCGGGCCTCGGCCACGAAGGTCAGTGCGCCCTTGACGCCGCCCATGTCGAGATTCCTGCCGTGCATGCGGATGCCGCCCGGCCAGACGTCGGTGCCGACGTCGCGCTGCTGGGAGTCGAACGAAAGGATGCAGTTGATGGCGCCGGGCTTGCTCGCGGTGAAACGCATCACGATGGCCTGGTCCGGGTAACTCGCGAAGTACTCGCGGGTGTAGTGGACGCCACCGGCGTCGTAGGAGACCGTCGCGAGGGCGTGGGCGAGGTCCAGCTGGCGGCGGTAGCCTGAGACGGTCCCCTGATCGGGGAACTCGGCCTTGATGTCACCAAGCGGTTGATACGGCAGCTCGCCGAGCGGGTTGCCCATCATCGTCTCGGAGCAGAGATCCTGGGCCTCCTTGTAGTGTCCGGTGAATACGAGCCTCCTGATCTCCGGCAGCGCGGCGCGACCCTTGGGGTTCGCGGCGTTGTACGGGCCGCCCGCCCAGAGCGTAGACTCGTTGAGCTCGAGGGACTCGGTGGAAATCCCGCCGGTGACGAGCGCGCCGAGCCGGCCGTTGCCGATGGGGAGGGCCTCGGTGATCGCCTCGTGGGCGGGCTCGCGATACCACAGGACCGGATCGGAGGACGCGGCCGCGCATGCGGACGAGAGCGAGCACAGGGTCACGAGGAGCAGCAAGGGGCGGGGCAGGTGCATGGTGAGGGACGATGGCGCGCGGGGCCGCAGGGGGCGGGGGCGAGCGGACGCGATCGAAGTCAGCAGGCTATGACCGCCCGGAGCCGCGTGGAAAGGCGTATCTCGTTGTCTCGTCAACCGGCGCGGTCGCAGGCCGCGCCGCGGCGTTCAGCGTCGCACGGGTACGCCGTGCGAAGACAGGTAGGACTTCACGTCGGGCACGGTGAAGGTGCCGAAATGGAAGAGCGATGCGGCGAGCACGGCGCTCGCGTGGCCGGAGTCGAGGACCTCCGCGAAATGCTCCATCTTTCCCGCGCCGCCGCTGGCGATCACGGGCACGCCGACGGCGTCGCTGACGCGCCGGGTGAGCTCGAGGTCGTAGCCCGCCTGGGTGCCGTCGCGGTCCATGCTGGTCAGCAGGATCTCACCTGCACCCAGTTCCACGCCGCGGATCGCCCACTGGATCGCGTCGAGCTCGGTGGGGTTGCGGCCGCCGTGGGTGTAAACGCGCCAGCGTGGTTCCGGGCCCGGATCGCGTTTCGCGTCGATGGCGAGCACGATGCACTGCGCGCCGAATCGGTCGGAGGCCGCCTTGATGAGTGCGGGGTCCTTGATGGCCGCGGTGTTGAGGGAAACCTTGTCCGCTCCGGACCGGAGCATCGCCTCGATGTCGGCCACGGTGCGAAGTCCGCCGCCGACGGTCAGTGGCATGAAACACTGCTCGGCGGTCGCGGCGACGACGTCGTGCATGATCCGCCGGCCATCGCTCGAGGCGGTGATGTCGAGGAACACCAGTTCGTCGGCCCCCTGGGCGTCGTAGGCCTTCGCGCATTCGACGGGGTCGCCGGCGTCACGGAGCTCCTGGAATTTGACGCCCTTGACGACGCGACCATTGGTGACGTCGAGACAGGGAATGATTCGGCGTGAGAGCATCGTCTGGAGTTGAGCGTTGCGGGGACCGGTCGCGCGCGGATGGGCGCCGGCCCCTGGCGCACGGCTCAGGTTTCCGCGTGAGCGATGTCGGGATCGAAACTGACGATCAGGCGGTACGTATTGCCGGGCCGCATGATCAATGGATGATCGCGGACCAAGTACTGCAGGTAGTGGATCTTGCCGTAGTTGGTGCGGTAATTCGGATCGTTGCTCACGACCTCGGTGTCGAGCCAGGTGGCCTGGAAGTCGTCCTTGATCACGTTGCAGCGATGCCCCTGCTGGCCGAGCATGAGGGAGCCGGCCACATGATACTTCGAATGAGGCGCAGCGATCGCGAGCACGTAGCGGAACTTGTCGAGCGTGACCTGCTGTTTGACTGTGTAGGCGAACTCAGCCTGGATCTTGGAACCGGTGAACGTCCACTGGACCTTGGCGGAACCGAGGCCGCGGACCTGCTCCTCCTTGATATTGACGAGCTCGGGCTGGTCGTATCGGAAGAAAAAGCTATTGCGAAGGCCGAGGCCGGTGACGCAGTTCTTTCCGTAGAAGGCCGGGACCGTGACGTTGTCGCCGAACGTCAGTTCGGGGATCATCACGGGCACATAAATGTTGTTGGGCCAATCGAAGATTCCCGGGCAGTGCGGGAAGGTGAGGGCGTCGGCGTAGGCCTTGGTGCCGCAGGAAACGAGCGGGATCTGGAATTGAAGGCCGCTGTCGGTGTCGCGGAAGAGGAACAGGCCCTGCTCCTTGCGGTTCGACTTGTCGAAGATGACGAATCGGCCGGTTGCGCGGGGCGGGTCGAGGCGCGGCGTGCCCGTGGGCATCTGGACGGCCTTGGCGAGGCGGGACCACTGGCACAGGTAGCGGGCCGCATCGAAGTTGGCCATGCGGGTCGTGTGCTTCGGATAAGCCGTGCGCTCTCCGTCGCGAACGTCCACGCAACCGTGCTCCTGGTCGAGGTAGGTCTGGTAAAAGAAGAAGAACAGGCGGCGCAGGATGTCGAAGTATTTGGGCTTCTGGTCGTCAGGGATCCAGTTGTCCCGCAGCCCCTGGAGGATGAGGCTGATGCAGTGCATCTGGCCGTACACGCCGGCCGCGCGGCCGAAGCTCCAGCCCAGGCCGTCGTTGCGCACGAGGTCGGGCATCATCTTGATGTACTTTTCCGCGTAGGTGCGGAGCGTCGGCAGCTTACGATCGCGGACCCCGCTGTTCGCATGGAGCTGGAGGGCTGAGCGGGTGAACACGAAGGCCATCACGCCGTAGAGGCTGAAATTGCCGCCGATTCCGTCGGTGCAGTCGTCGAAGAAACCGTTCGAGCTGGTCTGGTTGATGCGGTCGACCATGCGCTCGATGAGACGGGAGGTCTCGTCCTTCTTCGAGAGGCCGAAGCTGTAGCGGGCCACAGCCTTGGCGATGTTGAAGGCCTGCCAGTGATTGTCGTAGTCGCTGCGGTGGAGCAGCTGCTTGTCGATGCGTTGCTGGGTCTCCTCGACGAGGCGCTCCCAGACGGGATTGCGCTCCTTGGACGGGCCGAAGCACAGAAGGCCGAGCGAGGCGTAGGCGAGGCCGTTTTCGGCGGCGGGCTCCGTGAACATCTGCGCGGTGACGCAGCGGGCGGTCAGATCGATCAGGTCGAAGCCCTTGAGTGTGGTCTCACCAGTGGCGCGATAGTATTCGCCGAGGGCGTAGGCAACGTGACCGGGCTCGTCGGGGCGGGGGGCCTCATCGGCGGAAGGAAGGACGGTGCCGTCAGCTTGAATGGAATCCAGGTTGTGGCCCAGAATCGAACGGGCCATATCGAGACATTGCTCGGAGAAACTATGCATGCGGAGAGAGATTGCGGCTTGCCGGCATCGGAACGGATGCGGCGACGGAAACGGTATTTGTCAGGAAGATAACGGAGCGGGGCAAGAGGGAAGTTGGCGGGGGAACCAAATACCCCGGCGGGAAGGCCGGGGTTTGGGTGGATCAGCGGGCGATGAGCTTGAGGAACTCGTCGTTGGTCTTGGTCTTCGAAAGGCGGGCGAGCATCGTCTCGGTCGCCTCCTCGATTTTTTGGGATACCAGTGCGCGGCGGAAGAAGTGCACGCCTTCGAGGGTCTTGGCATCGAGTAGGAGCTCCTCCTTGCGGGTGCCGGAGGAACCGATGTTGACGGCCGGCCAGAGGCGCATCTCGGCGCATTTCCGGTCGAGCACGAGTTCCATGTTTCCGGTGCCCTTGAATTCCTGGAAGATCACGTCGTCCATGCGGCTGCCCGTCTCGACGAGAATCGAGGCGATGATGGTCAGCGAGCCGCCGTCCTCGGTCTTGCGCGCGGAGGCGAAGAGCTGGCGGGGTTTCTCGAGTGCGCGCACATCGAGGCCGCCCGAACCGGTGCGACCGGAATTGCGCTGCGTATTGTGGGCTCGGGCAAGTCGGGTCAGCGAATCGAGGAGAAGCACGACGTCCTTGCCGCATTCCACCATGCGCTTGGCGCGCTCGATGCAGAGATCGGCGATGCGGATGTGATTCTCCACGTTTTCGTCGTTGGACGAGGCCCATATCTCGGCGGGAACGCTGCGGCGGAAATCGGTGACCTCCTCAGGGCGCTCGTCCACCAGGAGAATCATGACGTGGCACTCCGGATGATTCTGGAGGACGCCGAGGGCCATGTCGCGGAGCAGGGTTGTCTTTCCCGTGCGCGGCGGAGCGACGATCAGGCCGCGCGTACCCTTGCCGATGGGGCAGAACAGGTCGACGACGCGGGTCGTCAGGCGGCCGTCCTTGTGTTCGAGCCGCAGGTGCTGTTCCGGGGAGATAGTGAGGAGCTGGGTGAACTCGATCTTCGCCTTGCGCGCTTCGATGGAGAGACCATCGACGGTCTCGATGAACTTGATCTTCGGGTTCGGGAAGCGTCCGTCGGGAGGGAAGGCGGTGGCGCCGATCATCTGGCCGGTCTTCAACTTGAAGCGGCGGATGAGTTCCTTGGGAACAAAGGGGTCGGTCGGGCGGCGTTTGCCCATGCGCGTGACGTCGAGCAGCTGACCATTTCCACCGCGTCCGACGTCGATATCGAGGACGCCCTCGACGCGAATCAGGTTTTCGGCAGGAGCGGATGGAGGGGGCGTGGCCGGCGCGGGGGTAGCGGCGGCGGGGACGGTTTCGGGGGAAGCGGATGTTGCGGCGTTAGCCGGCTCTGGGTTGTTGGACATGCGTGTGGGAAAATCGTGAACGGACGTGGAACGCGCGTGCGGGTTCCGTGCTAAACGTGTGGACGCTTCGGAGCAGCGACAGGGCTCAATGGCGCGAGACGACTGGGAGAATCTCGAATCGGTGAAAGCTCCAGGTACAGGTTGCAGCGGAATGGTGGGGCCGCCGCACAGGATCCGGGTCTTCAATCAGACCTTCGAGTCACAAACCCAAGCAGTTTCGCTTGAATGACCCTGTGATACAAGAGTCCGCCCGGCGGTTGTGTCAAGCACCTGATGGAAAACGCTGTCGATAAGCGCCGGGTCAGGGAAGCTCGCGGAGGATCTCGACCTCGTTGGGAGGAAGGCAGATCCGGGCTCCGTTTTCGGTCTCCAAAAGCAGGCGTCCGCGCTCGTCCACACCGAGGAACATACCGACGATTTGTCGTTCGGAGGACGGCGTGGCGACGGCGACGCGTCCGATCTTCCAGGCGGCATTCAGCGCGGGGAGCATCTCCGAAGCGCGGCCGGAGGCGATGTGGTTCTGGGCGATCGCCAGGTGCGCGAGCAGCTGCACCACGACGGTCTCGCGGGCGGGCGTCGGGTCGATCAGGTCGCGCAGGCGGGCCACCTGGCCGGCGAGATCGGGCTGCACGGCTTCGGGGCTGTTGTCGTAATTGATGCCGATGCCCACGACGGCGGTTTCGGCGGAATATCGCTCTACGAGAATTCCGGCGAGCTTGCCGCGTTCGACCATGAGGTCGTTGGGCCAGCGCAGGCGCATGCCGGTCACCCCAAACGTGTCCATCGTCTCGCGCAGCGCCCAGCCGGCGGCGAGAGGAAGGATGGACCAGGCCTCCGGATCGCCAGGCGTGGGAAGCACGGCGGAAAGCCAGACGCCGCCCTCGTCGGAGACCCAGGAGCGCCTGTAGCGTCCGCGGCCCTGAAGCTGCGATCGGGCGACCACGGCATTCCAGCCGGGCAGTTTTCCGGCGACGTCGTTGGTCGAGCTGACGACGTCGAGTTGAAGGATGCGCCACGCGGGCGCGGTTTCGGGAAGGGCGGGGGCGGACATCGAACAGGGGAAAAGGAGGAGGTCAGGGGGAGCCGGGCGGGGCGTTCTTGCGCCGCGCGATGCGCTCCTCGACCAGGGAGGCGAGGATGGACAGGGCAAGCACCGCGACGATCACGAGAAGTGACACGTGGGGCCTGTCCTTGAACCAGACCTCAACCGGATGATAGGCGCCACCGATCATTTTCGCACCGATGAAAAACAGGATCACGCTGACGCCGTGCTTGAGGTATTTGAACAGGCCCATGATCCCCCGCAGGGCGAAGAACAGCGCGTTGAGGCCGAGGACCGCGAAGACGTTGGAGGTGATCACGACGAAGGGGTCCTGGCTGATTCCCATGATCGCCGGAATCGAGTCGATCGCGAACAGGAGGTCGGTGCTGCCGATGACGAGAAAGACGAGGAAGAGCGGCGTGATGCAGAGGCGGCCTTCGTACCGGGTGAACAAGTCCGGCCGATCGGAGTCGCCGGCGTGCATCGGAAGAATCTTGGATGCGAGCCGGTAGAGGAGATTTTTCTCCGGGTGCACCTGTTCACCGGAGCCGGACGCGAGCATCTTCCAGGCGGTCCACAGAAGCAGGGCGCCAAAGACGTAGATCAGCCAGGCGAAGCGCCGCACGAGCGCGATGCCGAAGATGATGAAGACGATCCTCAGGACGATCGAAAGGTAGATGCCCAGCTTGATGAGCTTGGGCTGGGCCGTCTCCTTCACGCCCATGAGCGAGAAGATGAGGATGAAGACGAAGAGGTTGTCGACGGAAAGTGAATACTCCGTCAGGTAGCCCGCGAGGTAGTCCTGGCCGAGGTGCCCATTGCGCGGGTGGAACGCGAAGATGAGGCCCGCATAGCCGATGGCCACGCCGATCCACAGGGCGGTCCAGCGCAGAGCGGACTTCACGGTGATGGGCGTCCTCCGGTGGGAGACGACGTAATAGTCCACCGCCGACACGGCGATGAAGATCACCCAGAAGATGACCCAGAGGAGCGATTCATCGTTGGAGGGCACGACCCCTAGATGAGAACTCGGCGAGGGTTGGGCGAATGGAAAATGTGTCTGCATCATCGGATGGATGGGCGCGCAAGTTCAGCACGATCGGACACGTGCGTTGCGGTGTGCACCGGTGTTGGGCTGTTGCGGAGGGCCGGGGTTGCGAGGCCTGTGGCTGGCAGCCTGGCGTCGCAAGTGGTGTGAGTGTGCGGGCGCACGCATGAAAAAGGCCGCCCCGTTTCGAGAGGCGGCCCCTGAAAGTGAAATGGAGCGGAGTTCAGGCGAGGCGCACGAGCGACTTGCCCTCGTCGACCGCGTCGCCGGCGTTGACGAACACCTCTGCGACGGTGCCCGCGCGGGGGGCATAGACGTAGGTGTTCATCTTCATCGCTTCGATGGTGGCGACCTGCTGGCCCTCGGTGACGGCCTGGCCGGGCTTCACGTCGACCGACACGACCTTTCCGGCGAGCGGGCTGGGAATGTCGCCCGGGCCCGAGGGCGCGGCCGCGGATTTCGCGGACACCACGGGCGCCGCGACGCTGGCGGAGGCGACCGAGGCGGGCTGGACTGGCGCCGGGGCGGCGGCATGGGTCTCGTCGAGGATTTCCACGAGCACTTCGTAGGCTTTGCCTTCGACGGTAACACGGAGCTTTTTCATGATGGGTAGTTAAGGAAGGGAGGTCGTGAGGGTGTTTCAGCGGATCTTGTGCGACTGGTAGATCTGGCGGCGGCCTTCGAATGCCCACTGGAAGGCCTGCAGGTCCTGCTGGAGCGTGGAGAGGTCGCGGACTCCGAGCACGCGGGCGTTCTTGCCGAGCACCGTGGAGACCGCGGCGGAGATGACGACCAGGAGCTCGGGAGGAAGAGGGCTCGCCTTGGCGGGGCCCGAGGAGGAGGGAGTGATCATGGGTGGCGGGTGACGGGCGGGCCGGCCCCGGTGGGGCGGCCCGCGGACGTTGAAGGGATCAGAGCGGGATGTTGCCGTGCTTCTTGGGCGGGCGGGTCTCGCGTTTGGACAGCGTATTGCGCAGGGCCATTGCGACGATGCCGCGCGTCTGGGACGGGAGGATGACGTCGGTGATCATGGCCTTGCTGGCCGCCTCGTACGGGGAGCAGAACTTCTCCCGGTAATCGGCGACGAGTTCCTTTTCCTTTTTCTTCGGATCGGTGGCGGCGGCAACCTCGCGCTTGAAGAGGATCTTCACGGCGCCTTCCGCGCCCATCACGGCGATCTCCGCGGTGGGCCAGGCGTACACCATGTCGGCACCCATGTCGGCGCTGCACATGGCGAGGTAGGCGCCGCCGTACGCCTTGCGCATGATGATGGTGATCTTCGGCACCGTGGCGGCAGCATAGGCGAAGAGCAGCTTGGCTCCGTGGCGGATGATGCCGCCCCGCTCCTGCGCGATGCCGGGGAGGAATCCAGGCACGTCGACGAGGTTGACGATCGGGATGTTGAAGATGTTGCAGAACCGGATGAATCGCGAGGCCTTGTCGGACGCGTCGATGTCGAGGGTGCCGGCCTTGACGGCGGGCTGGTTGGCGATGATGCCGACCACGATGCCCTCGACGCGACCCCAGCCGACGACGATGTTCTTCGCGAAGTCGCGCTGGACCTCGAGGAAGTCGCCGCCGTCGACGAGGCGTCCGATGATCTTCAGCACGTCGATGGGCGTCTTCGGATCGGCCGGCAGCAGTTCGTCCATGGCGGGATCGAGATCGAGCGTTACGGTCGGGGTGGGCCGGTGCGGGGGATCCATCACGTTGTTCGACGGGATGAATGAAAGGAGCTTCCGCGCGATCTGCAGCGCGTGCGCCTCGTCTTCGGCGACAAAGTGGATGTTGCCGGAGACGGTCGCGTGAGCCGCGGCGGAGCCGATGTCGTTCATCGTGACCGTCTGGCCGGTGGCGGCCTTGATGACCTCGGGACCGCAGATGAACATCTGGGCGTTGGACTTCGTCATGATGATGAAGTCCGTGAGTGCGGGCGAGTAGGCGGCGCCGCCCGCGCAGGGGCCTGCGATGATCGAGACCTGGGGCACGACGCCCGAGAGGAGCACGTTGCGGAAGAAGATCTGGCCGTAGCCCGAGAGCGCGGCATCACCTTCCTGGATACGAGCGCCGCCGGAGTCGTTGACGCCGACGACGGGCATGCCGGCTTTGATGGCGTAGTCGAGCAGGTCGCAGACCTTCTTGGCGTGCATCGCACCGAGGGAGCCGCCGCCGACGGTGAAATCCTGACTGTACGCGGCGCAGGGGCGACCGTCGACGGTGCCGATGCCCGTGATGACGCCGTCGCCCGGGAAGACCTTGTCCTGGAGTCCGAATTCGTGGCACTGGTGCTGGGCGTGCATGCCGAATTCCATGAAGGTGCCGGGCTCGAAGAAGGCCTCGAGCCGCTCGCGGGCCGACATGAGTCCCTTCTTCTTTCGCTCCGCGAGCTTTTCGGCTCCGCCGGCGAGGAGGATCGCCTTGCGCTTCTCCTCCAGCTGTTTGACGAGATCGGGTGAGATGGCCATGGGTGGGTGTGGCTGAGGTTAGCTGCCCTTGGGCATGCAGAATTCGGTGAGCACGCCGAAGGTGGACTTCGGGTGCAGGAAGGCAACGAGCTTGCCCGCGGCGCCGTCGAAGGGCTGCTCATGGATGAGCTTCACGCCCGCGCCCGCCGCCTGCTTCAGCTGGCCGTCGATGTCCGATGTGGCGAAGGCGATGTGATGGATGCCGCCGGCCGGGTTCTTCTCGAGGAACTTGGCGATCGGGCTGTCCGGCGAGGTCGGTTCCAGAAGTTCGAGGTGGACTTCGCCGGCGTGGAAAAACGCCGTCCGCACCTTCTGCGAGGGCACCTCCTCGCGGTGCTCACACTTAAGGCCGAGGGCCTTTTCATAGTAGGGAATCGTCTCGTCGAGGGATTTGACGGCGATGCCGAGGTGGTCGATGCGCGTGATCATGGAAGGAAGAGGGTGGTGTGGCGATGGCAGGAAATGAGCCCTTCGGATTAGATGTTCTCATTATGTGCAAACCTGGACAAAGGGACTCTGCATCCTTTGCCTAAACATAAGCATCCTTTGGCAAGAACTGCGCAGCGTGTATTTTTGCGATCGGATAGGTTGATCGGGAGGTCACACTCTGACCCAACGTCATGGCCAAAACAACCACACCTACCCAGTCGTCCGAGGACTCGCTCAACCGCTTGATTTCCGAGTGGAAACGGCAGGTTGAAACCGAGCTCAAGGGCGTGCCGTTCGAAAAGAAACTGGTGACAAAAACTCCCGAGGGCATCGCGATCCAGCCACTCTATACGCGAGCCGATTTGGCGTCGATTCCGAACCTGGATTCGACCCCCGGAGAAGCACCATTTCTACGAGGAGGCCGTAATTTCGGCTATAAGGATACCTCATGGGAGGTTTGCCAGCATGTGTCCGCGAAGGACGCAGCCGATTTCAATGAGAAGGTCCTGGCGGACCTGATGCTTGGCCAGACCAGCGTGGTGCTGGAGCCGGACTGCATCGCCCGCCTCGGCAAGGATCCCGACGAAGCGCCCGAACCCTGCGGCTGCGGCCTGGGCGTCGCGGACATTCAGGATGCGGAGGCAGCGCTGAGGAAGATCGATTTCTCTGCGGTCTCGCTGCACTGCGCCACGGGCGCGAATCCATTGCCGGTGGGCACGATCGTGCTGGCCGCGTTGGCCAGGCTCGGCGCGGACCCCAAGACGCTCCGCGGAAGCCTCACCGCCGATCCGATCGGCGAGTTGCTGCGCCGGGGCAGTCTGCCGGCTGGCATCGAGGCCGAGTTCGATGCGGTAGCCGCCTGGACGCATGCCCTGGCCAAAAAGGCCCCGCAGGTGCGCACCATCGGCGTGGACGCGAGCATCTGGTTGGAGGCCGGCGCCTCCACGACGCAGGAGCTCGCCTTCGCCATCGCCACGGGCCTCGCTTCGCTTCGCGCGATGAAGGACCGCGGGATCAAACCCGAGACTGCAGCCGCGAAAATGCGGTTCACCTTCTCGGTCGGCTCGCAGTTCTTCATGGAGATCGCGAAATTCCGCGCGTTCCGCCTGCTGTGGTCGCGAATCCTATCGGCCTACGGCGTCGCCGAAGCGGCCGCCACTTCCGCGGTCCATGCCAGGACGGCACTCTACGACAAGACCGTGCACGATGCCCATGTGAACATGCTTCGCGTGACCACCGAGGCGCTTTCCGCAGTGCTCGGAGGCTGCGACAGCCTGCACGTCGGTCCGTACGACGAGGTCACGGGGACGAGCGATGAGTTCTCTCGCCGCATCGCCCGCAACGTCCATGTGCTCCTCGCCGAGGAATTCAGTTTCAAGGAGACCGCCGACCCTTCCGGCGGCTCGTGGTATATCGAAACGCTCACGGACGAACTGGCTCGCAAGGCCTGGGCGCTCTTCCAGGAGTTCGAGGCCAAGGGAGGCATCGTCGCAGCCCTACGTGCAGGCACGCCGCAGGCGCTTGTCGCCGCGGTCGCGCTCGAAAAGGCTGACGCGGTGTCCAAACGCCGGTCGGGAATCGTCGGCACAAACCTGTTCCCAAACCTGAAGGAAAAGGTGCTGGCCGCGGGAACGCCTGACGCGGACGCCCTTGCGCGGCGCGCGGCCGCGGTGAAAAGCCGTCGTCCCGACGCACCCAAGGGAATCAAACCCCTCGACGTCGACGCCCTGGTCGCTGCGGCGTCGCGCGGCGCGACCGTGGGACAGCTGGCGCGTGCGTCGCTGCCGTCGTCGTCGGGCTCCGAGAAGATCACGCCGCTTTCGCTCCGCCGCGTCGCGGAGGGTTTCGAACGACTGCGTGCAGCGTCCGACGCCTATGCGTCGCGAACGGGAGCACGCCCCAAGGTCTTCCTCGCGAAGATGGGACCGGTGCTGCAGCACAAGGCCCGCGCGGATTTCTCCGCCGGATTCTTCGCGGTCGGCGGCTTCGAGCCGCTCGGCAAGCAGACCTTCGAGACGCCGGAGTCGGCCGCCGCAGCCGCCGCGGCGTCGGGAGCGCGAGTCGCGGTGCTCTGCTCCACGGATGAAACCTATCCGACGCTGGTCCCCGCGTTCGCGGCCGCGCTGAAAGCCGCCAAGCCCGACGCCGTCGTCGTTCTCGCCGGCCTCCCAGCCGACAAGGCCCTGGCCGACCAGTTCAAGGCGGCCGGCGTCGACGAGTTCATCCACATCCGAGCCAATGTCGGCGACCTCCTCGCCAACCTTCTCAAGAAGATCGGAGCCCTGAAATGAAAAATCCCGATTTCACGAAACTGAGCTACGACTCGTTCACGTTCACCGGAGGCCGCAAGTCGCCCGCCTCCGAGGGCGCCGAGTGGCAGACCTACGAGCAGATTCCGGTGAAACCGGTGTACACGGCCGCGGATCTGCCGCCCGAGCCCGTGCTCGACACGATGCCCGGCGTGGCGCCGTTCACGCGCGGCCCGTACAGCACGATGTACGTGGCGAAGCCCTGGACGGTGCGGCAGTACGCCGGCTTCTCCACCGCGGAGGAGTCGAACGCGTTCTACAAGCGCAACCTCGCCGCCGGCCAGATGGGCCTCTCGATCGCCTTCGACTTGGCGACGCACCGCGGCTACGACAGCGACCATCCGCGTGTCGTGGGTGATGTCGGCAAAGCCGGCGTCGCCGTCGACTCGGTCCTCGACATGCAGACGCTGTTCTCGGGCATCCCGCTCGACAAGGTCTCGGTCTCCATGACCATGAACGGCGCGGTGCTTCCGGTGATGGCGTTCTACATCTGCGCCGCCCTGGAGCAGGGTGTGAAGCTTGAGCAGCTCTCGGGCACCATCCAGAACGACATCCTGAAGGAGTTCATGGTGCGGAACACCTACATCTATCCGCCGACTCCCTCGATGAGGATCATCGCCGACATCTTCGGCTACACGTCGAGGTCCATGCCGAAGTTCAACTCGATCTCGATCTCCGGCTACCACATGCAGGAGGCGGGGGCCACGGCCGACCTCGAGCTGGCGTACACGCTGGCCGATGGTCTCGAGTATCTCCGCACCGGCGTGGCCGCGGGTCTGGACATCGACGCCTTCGCGCCGCGCCTCTCGTTCTTCTGGGCGATCGGAAAGAACTTCTTCATGGAGGTCGCCAAGATGCGCGCCGCACGCACGCTCTGGGCCGAGATCGTCTCGAAGTTCAATCCGAAGAATCCGAAGTCCTGCGCCCTGCGCACGCACTCGCAGACCTCGGGCTGGTCGCTCACCGAGCAGGATCCCTTCAACAACGTGGCGCGCACCTGCCTGGAGGCGCTCGCAGCCGCCTGCGGACACACGCAGTCGCTGCACACGAACGCCCTCGACGAGGCGATCGCGCTGCCGACCGATTTCTCGGCCCGCATCGCGCGCAACACGCAGCTACACCTCCAGAACGAAACCGGCATCTGCAACGTGGTCGACCCGTGGGGCGGCAGTTACTACGTCGAGTCGCTGACTGCGGAGCTCATCAAGAAGGCGCGCGCCCACCTCGACGAGGTGGAGAAGATGGGCGGCATGACCAAGGCCATCGAGGCGGGCATCCCGAAGCTCCGCATCGAGGAGGCCGCGGCGCGCCGCCAGGCCCGCATCGACTCCGGCAAGGAGACGATCGTCGGCCTCAACAAATTCCGCCTCGAGAAGGAGGCCGCGCTCGAGACCCTGGAGGTCGACAACACGGCCGTGCGCGAGGCGCAGATCAAGCGGCTGAAGGAGCTTCGCGCGAGTCGCGACGAAGCCAAGTGCCGCGCCTCCCTGACTGCGCTCACCGACTGCGCCCGCTCCGGCAAGGGCAACTTGCTCGAGCTCGCGGTCACGGCCGCCCAGGCGCGGGCCACGCTCGGCGAGATCAGCGACGCGCTCGAGGTCGTGTATGGACGCTACCAGGCGCAGATCCGCTCGATCTCGGGCGTCTACCGCTCTGAGTTCGGTGAGGACGAAAACGTCTCCAAGGTGCGCTCGCTTATCGCGCGCTTCGAGAAGAGCGAGGGACGCCGCCCCCGGCTGTTTATCGCGAAGCTGGGCCAGGACGGACACGACCGCGGCGCCAAGGTGGTGGCGACGGCGATGGCAGACCTCGGGTTCGACATCGACATCGGACCGCTCTTTCAGACACCCGAGGAGGCCGCCCGCCAGGCCGTTGAGAACGACGTCCATGTCGTCGCCATGAGTTCGCTCGCCGCGGGTCACAAGACCCTGCTGCCCGCACTGCGCCAGGCGCTGGATGCGCGGGGGCGCCGGGACATCATGGTCGTGTGCGGCGGCGTAATCCCCGCGCCCGATTACGAGTTCCTGCTCGCCAACGGCGCCAGCGCGATCTTCGGGCCGGGCACTGCGATCCCGTACAGCTCGCTGAAGACCCTCGAGCTCCTCGTGGAGCGCCTGGAAATCCCGTAAGCTCTTTGGCCAGTGTTTTGTCTCAAGGGCGGCCTCCCAAGGGCCGCCCTTATCAATTCCCCGATCGCGTCTGACCTTTCAACCTGCGGAGTCGGATCTGAACCACGGGGGGCTAAGAGGCCACAGAGGGAATCCATCGCAGAGACGTCCTACATCCAGTTCCATTCACCTTCAAGGGATGGAGGTGTCGAATCAGTGGATACGGCGGAGCGGCTAGGGAGGCACTACGAGGTCGCAGAGCTCGGGCATTCTTGGACCCAAGGTTTTCTGGTCCTATAACACTCTGATGGCAGGCATCTAGCGGGTAGTGTCCGAAAACTTCAGCAAAAAGACGGATCATGGTAGGTGGTTAGGTGCTTAAGCCAAAAACCACCAAACGAAGGAAGAACCATGACCCGTCCGAAAAAGGACATGACCGAATCAAAAAGCACGCGCGAGCAAATGCTGGCGCTATTACAGGG